>Ga0247842_10004485_pt1 | contig 17398 bp, 20 predicted proteins | sample LaCruzMarch2015__3_FD_192411 | JGI IMG/M metagenome (GOLD analysis project Ga0247842, IMG submission 192411) | Freshwater microbial communities from meromictic Lake La Cruz, Castile-La Mancha, Spain - LaCruzMarch2015_19m | ecosystem: Environmental > Aquatic > Freshwater > Lake | place: Spain...
TGCGTGGATAAGTCGCTGCCGATCCTGCTGATCCTGAGCCTGCATCCGCAGTCGGCGGGGTGGCGTCGACGTTCAACGGGTGCTTGTGGTCGCGGTGTGGATAGGTCGCCGCAGTCCCCACCTCTCCTGTCCCCGTATCTGCCACCGGTTTGGTCGTGTCGAACGCCAAAGGATGGACGTGGGTGCCGTGCGCAGCGGCAGTATCGTTTCCGACAACTGCCGTTACTGCATCCTTGAGCGGAGTCACGTTCGAAAGGGAAACCCCGCCGGTTGCGGCAGCGGCTGCGACGATCAGGCGCCAAGGTGTCTCTTGGGACGGGGACGCCGTGCGCTCGAGCGTACAGCCGACTGTGACCAGCGTGTTGAGGATCTTCGAGACGGTGTTGAACCAGTCCATCGGAACCTGCACCATCGGTTCGCCAGGCTTGAAGTCCTCTTGTAACGGCCAAGACATGACGGAAGCTCCTACGTCGGGTTGTTGATCCAGCTTCCAACGACGAGAGAAACGGACATCTCCGTCCGCACCACCTTGTACGCGTCGGCCTCATTCATGCGCTGCACCTCTGCGGATGAGCTTGCCGATACCACGTCCCATGCGTCGAGGGTCTCGCTGTTCATGCCGCCGGCCGTCGCGCACGCGGTGGCCCGAGTGTAGGTCATCGCCCGGTACTCGCTGACGGTCGTGGTGATGGTACGGGTCAGCACCCGGTAGTCATACGTCCGGTGCTGGTTCTCTTTTGTGACCGCCCTTCGTACGGAGACGATCACAGGAGTAGGAGTGGAAGAAAGCCATCCCATTTCACGTCCCTCATTTCGATGTAAGAAGCCGTTTCAGCATGGACTCGAGTCCAGCCGTATTTTTCTCGATGGCGAGCAGGGCCTGCTGCGCCCGGTCTTGCTCTTCGCGTGCAAGCGCGACGCGGCGCACGGACTCTTCGCTGTCGGTCAGCCGTTTGGTGGTTCGCCAGTCGCTCCGGTCGTTCAGCTTATCGAAGTCCTTGGCGTACTGCTTCTCAGCCGCGGCGTTGGCCTTCTCTTCGGCGAGCTGTCGCTTGAATGACTCAGGGTCTCGGTACCAACCCCAAGCCTGCTGGGCCGCACTGTTGGCGCGGGAGAGCCTATCACGCGCGTTCGCCTCGCTCTGTGCGGAGATCTGCGCCTCTTCGCGGATATCGTCGACACGGGCCTTGTGCTCATCTTCAATCTGTTTTTTCGCAAGCTTGTCGCGCTCGTCGGCCTCTTTCTGCACCGCCTTTTGCCGCTCCTCTTCTTCCTTTTTTACGGTTTCAAGTTTGCGCTTTCTGTCGACCTCGTCTTGGGCTTTTTTCAGATCGGCAGCGATCTTTGCCTTCTCGTCTTTGTCTGCCTGCTCTTTTTCGGCTTTTGTTTTAGTCTTCGCTGCTTGATCGGCAATGGCTTTGGCCTTTATGGCATCATCAGCCTTCTTCTCCTCGGCTTCCATTCGCTTGTTCAGCGCTATTCCGCCGTCAGGATCTCCAAGAGCGCTTTGAATCTTACCGCCAAAATACCCCGTAGCAGTGCCAGATTTATAACCGGTTATCGCGCCTGAAAGCCCACCACCACCAGCAATAGCCCCCGCAGCTCGCGCGACTCCCCGTCCAATACCGACAACATCTGACAAGCCGCCTTTCTCATAGATGAACTTCACTGCCGAGGCCGTCCAACCTGCCGCCGTCTTGACCATCTCAAGGGCCTTCACGGCTCTCGACGCCCAAACGGAGACGGTCCCGTCCGCTACCAACTTGTCGAGTGCGTCGGAAAGCGTCAGGATTCCATCCTTTGAAGCGTCCTTGAATGATTCTCCGAATGTGCGGATAGCGGCTTTCCAGTTGTCGTTTAGCGTGCTGATAAGGCCGTCGCCTGATGTGGCGAGCTGCTCCATGCCTCCCTTGAACGTGCCAAGCCGCGCCTCGAGGACGGCCCAGACTTCGGCGTTAGAAGCGCCTGCCGCCTGAAGCTCTTCCATTTTAGAGCGGACCTCGGGCGTGATGATTCCCATCTCCTGCAAGCGCATCGCCGCCTCGCCGAAGGGCTGACCACCCTTGATCATCGAGTATGCGCGGCCGACCCAGAAAGAGACCTCTTTCATGTCGCCACCAACGGCCGCAGCCGCATCACCGACCAGCTTCAGTGATCCCGTAGCGCCCAGCGCACCATTCGAAAACACATGCAATTGGCGACTGGCGACAACAGCGTCCTCCATGCTGAAAGGGGTCTTTGCCGCAAACTCGGCAAGCTCGGCCATGCGAGCCTTTGCCTTGTCCATGCTGCCCATGAGCACAGAAAATTGCACCGTAAGCGTTTCAAACTTGAAGGCCTCTTTGACAGCCGACCAGACGGCTGAAGCTCCGGCCTTTATAGCCCCTGTCGCCATGTCCCATGCGGCCTTGATATTGGCCATCTGGGTCATAATCGCGCCAGCTGAAGTGCGCGCCCCCTCCTTTGCGGACTTGTTGCCATCGGCGGTCTTGTCCAACGCTCGGATGATGTACTCGAGAACCTTCATTGCGTCGGCTCCTGTGGCTGGTGCGCCTTGATGATCTCGGCTTTGGCTTCAGCGAGTTCCTGCAGGGCGATGTTGAGCGGATCAAGCACGGAGGTTCCCACCGATCCGCCGGCCCTTGCGATCATGACAGACCGCGCCCGGTGCCAGGCTCTCAACGTCGCCTCCTTGGACATGTCCCATAGCCAGTGATCGCAGGCGATCCCGGAGACGGCCTCGATCTCGCCGACGATCTGTTCCCAGTCGATCTTCTGCGGGTTGGGCTGTTTCCCGTCCGAAGGCTTGGCGGCCGGCAACACCTCGTCGAACGCCGCCTCAAGCTCTTCGCGCGTGCAGGTCAGGGATTCGGCCCAGTTGCGGATGACCTTTTCAGCACTCTCGCGCCCCAGCGAGGCGGCGCGCATCATCTTGCAGTCGCGCCCGTTGGCCAGAGCGAAGCCCAAGGCCATCGTCATGCGCTCTTGGTTGTCGTTCCACCACTTGGCCGCATAGTCCTGATACCAGACAGCCGCGCCGATGGTGAGCGGCCACAGGAAGACACCGCTGATGCCAGCTCGCACAGGAATGCCGCACAGGTCGCTGCGTTCACCTTCGCAAGGGCACATCACCCGCTCGCAGAGGCGTACAATCCAGATCGCCTCCTCGACGTTGGGCTCTACGCCCCAGCGCTCACGGAGTTCCCGAAGATGCTGGTGCGCGAGCGGGTGAAGTGTCGGTTTGCAGACCATTACGCGGCCCGTGCGAGATGGCGGGTGAGCGACAGCTTGCGGGTGTTGACGGCGGTGTTGCCTTCCGGCGTCCCGTCAGTTCCCGTGTGCCAAACGGCCGCGATGGTGATGTCCGCGCCCTCGGGCACGCCGGTGAATTCGAGATCCAGCGTTTCGACGCCGTCATGGTTGTCGCCGGCCAGCCAATCACCCGCGCCGCCCAACTCGTCGACGTGGGTGCAGGATAAGCCGAACGACAGGGACCGCATCCCGACTCCGGCCGCACTGAGCGCGAACATGACGACGGGTGTCGGCGACGTGTTGTCGCTGAGCGTGGCCGGGATGCCGAACTGAGCGGGGAATACGATGGGGGATGCGTATTCGTTGCAGCTGTCGGCCGCGTGCGTCGACGCGCCGGTGTGCTTGTGCATCGTGACGGTGAGGCTCGGGAACCCGGTCGGGTTGTAGTCGAGCTTGACCGTGTCGAGGTGGTAGGTGCTCGCGATGATGCCGACGCGCGGCAGAGTGAGGTTGCCGGAGACGCCAAAGCACTGATAGACGGCGGTCACCGTTGTCCGGGAGTTGTGCGCTTTCCAAGCGGCCTCGTCTCCGTTCGCGGCCAATCCGCTCGCGCGGTCGGTCTGGGTGTCGGGCGTGGCTGTCTGCAAAATCCACGCGAGATGCGCGGATTCTCCCGTGAGGGAAAGCAGAGTATTGATGCTGATCGGGTCGGTCGGTGTGAAAAACGTGGTGTTGCTGGCCATGGGCTGGTCTCCTTTGCCTATGGCCGAATCGTCAAACCACCATATTCGCCTTACCGCCGGTCGCAAACACCAAGTCCAGCGTGATGCGAAGAATCCAGACGGTGACCGGCGCCTTCTCGTTCGCGACCTCTACCTGATCGGGTTGGATGTCTCCGACCTCACGGACGCGCAGCAGCGCGATGTTGGAGTCTTCCTCATTGATGAGGGGAAGGCCCCCGATGACGCGCATGGCCCATTTTTGGCAGGCGTCACGCTTCAGAAACTGGCACTCGGCATAGTAGGGGATCGCCATGGACGGCAGATCCGGAGCCAACAGCGCCTCTTCGCCGGTCTTCAGCGGCAGCCCGGCGAAGTGCCAGGCGTTGATCACGCCCGGGTTCTTCCCGAGAAAAGCGCCTTTGTTGTCCTCTGCCCCGGTCTTCAGGCACAGATGCGCGAACGCCGCGCCTTCTGCCTCGGCCCAAGACGTCTCAAACGATGTCGGATTGATCATAGTTCCACCTTTTTCAGTTCATGGTCGATTCTCTGCCCCACCTTTACGGCGTTGGCGTCAACGGCCCGCTCGATGAACTTCTCGCCGACGCCCTGACCGGTAGCGGGCTTGCCGCGGCTGCCGATGCCGAGGTTCTGCCAGGTCTTGTAACGCTCGTCATGGATGCGCTTGGCGTACTTGCCGGCCTCAGAGTTTGCGGAAACAAACACGGAGCCTTCGAGCTTGGAGGCGTCCACGGCAAAACTGATCGAACGTTCCAGCCCCTGCGGCTTGGCCCGCGTGGTGGCTGTGGGCTTCTTCCGGCCTGACGTGTCGCCCTTGGTCTTGCGTTGGGCGTTCTTCTGCCTCTGCAAGGGGGAGCGGGGCGCGTTGCGCACGGCGTCCTTGTGGACAAGGAGCGTCCCGGCGCCGAGTCCGCGCACGGCGGCTCCCTTGACCTGCTGGGGCAGCCGGTCGAACGCCGCCATAAGCTCATCCAGTCCCAGAACGTCTGCCATGCCTATGGCCGTGGGGTCAAGAGGGCTCCGGACGCCGTTACCCCTGTCCCGGCAAGGGTACGGGGTTCCCGGCGCTTCCTACGCGATCCTGACGCGTCTGGCGGGGTGCCGGGGCTCAGGGTGTCCGCAGTCGGCGTGCCGGGTGTTTCTCTTCCCAGAAAAAGGCCGCGCACGCACGCCCTAAAAGCGGGCGAAGCGTAAGGCCCCTTTTTCTTCTATACACTCTCCCTTTAGGGGAGTGTATTAGTCTGTCTATTTTTTAGACAACGTGACAGTCTATAAATTAGACAACGTGACAGTCTATAAATTAGACAACGTGACAGTCTATAAATTAGACAACGTGACAGTCTATAAATTAGACAACGTGACAGTCTATAAATTAGACCGTCAGACGAACGGGTTGTCCTCTTCTGGTTTCTTGACGCCTTTGGTCTGTTTGTTGATCAAAGGGCCGGCAGGGTGGATTGTGCGTCGGAGTGCCGTTCGGAAGTTACCCGAGTCGGCGAAGGACACGCTTTCAAGCATCCCAATGCGTGCGAGCAGCTTAGTCGCCTTTCGGACAGTATCCCGGCTTCCCATACCGGGTATCGTGGTTTTTAAGTAACCGTCAGACATCGTGAAGGTATTCTCGCCTACATCTTCCGCCTTTTTTATCAGCGCGTGCCAAACGGCCAGAGCTTTCGGCGCCATGTGATCCCCGTCGCCAAGTATGCGGTTCGCGTCGGCCTCGTAGATCCCGACCCAGCGGCCTCCATTATGCGGAGGTTTGGCGGCCTTCGGCGGCTTGGGCCGTTTGGCCTTATCGGGACGCTCGCGCTCGGCAGGTGCGTCGTCCTGAGGTGAAGGTTCAGCCTGAGGGGGCGGCGCATTCTTCATCTTTTCTTCGTAAGCGGCCTTCTTGCGTTCGGCGTTTTTGCGGATCATCTCCGCAAGGACTGCCCCGGGATTTTCATCATGATCCATTGATAGCCTCCTTGATCTGCCGTGCGCAGCGGGCGCACAGCCGGGTTGTGGAAAGCTCCCTGAACGCGTGACGCGCCCCGACCGTGCGGCAGCAGGGGCAGAAGGCGAGCGCGCGGGCGTGGCCCTTCGGAACGCCGTCCTTGAAGCCGCCGAGAAAGCGGTTCAGCCGCCTGAGTTCCTCTTTCAGTTCAGCCTTGCGCCTCTCGGCCAGCAGGCGTTCGTGGTAGAGGTCATACGGCATCGCGGCCCCCTTCCGTCTGTTGACCAAAGTGCGCCCGAGCTTTGGCGAAAAGCTCTTTTCGCTCGGATTCTGTTAGGCTTTTGTCTTCAAGATTCTTTATAAAAGCCCAAGCCGACTGGTGCCAGCCGTTGATCATAGTGTTCGCCGCGATGTCGGCGGTTTCGAAACTATTATGACCTTTGAATGTTTTCAACAGCTTGGCGTTTTCGGGCGTGAGGATCACAGCGCGGCCCGGCTCGGTGTGCTCGATCACCTCGACGCACATGGCGTGGATCTCCTCGTAGTCCTGATCGTCCAGTTTGAGGTGGAACAGCGCGACTTGCGCGTGCATGGCCAGCCACTTCGACGGCGTCATGTTCGCCTTGCGGCAGTAGAAGGCCAGCTTCTGGGTGTCGCCCAGCCCGAGCGTGACGCGGACGTTGAAGGTCCGGCACTGCGGGTTTGTCCCGCGTTTGGGGCGTTTGGCGAGGATCTCGGTTAGATAAGCCTCGACGGCCTCGACCGTGAGCGCGTCATGTTGAGTCTGGATAACGGCGCCCTTGCGGACGCGGGCGGTTTTCGCTACTCTCTTGCTCATGTGAATCACTCCCTTGCTGGGTGGTTCGCTAGGGGCCGGTTCTGGTTGCTGCCAGTTCCGGCCCCGCCTCTTTTAAGCAAAAACCCCCGCCGATTCCGTATTGAGCCGGGTACCTAAATACCGCGCACGAAAAGGGCAGGGGCAATTAACACATTAGGTTCTTACGGGGGCTCAATCCCGGCCTGACCTTCTCAGGCGACGCGAATGTTGGCACAAACGGGGCCTGAACGTCAAGCGAGTTTTCAGAAAAGTTTTCAGATTTTTGTTTTGGGCCACTTTTCGGGATGGTTGCTTGATCCTTACGGCTGTGCTACCTTTGTCCCGTGCCTGCCGAACGGAGGGTGTGAAAACGGCGAAAGCGCGTATCCCCCAAAAGACCCGGCAGGCACCTTCTCTTTTCACGCGGTTGACGCGGCGGGGTCCGTTTGGTATCTTGACGGCACTGGGCCAGTGGATAGGCCGGACACGCAACTGGGAAACCTGCCGTGCCGGAAAACCGACGCTGGCCCTTTTCTTTTTAGTCCAGAAGGTAGTGGTCGTAGTACCGTATCCCCGCGTTGGTCTCGCGGGCGAGAACGGCCATCCTGCGCGGCTTGCCGTCAATCGCGACGGTGCTCTCGAACACGTGGACGGCCTTGATTTCGGGCCTGTTCTCCCGGTCGGGCTCCGTGCGGTGCGCGTCGGACGCGGCCAGCGCCTCGGCGACATGCCGGATGGACGCCGACTTGGTTTCTGACGGGTGGAAGTGCAGCGCGTGCTTCGCGCCCGAATACGACAGGACCACTTCGAGACCGTCAGTCCCGGTCCTGAGGGTCTGGCCTTTGAAAGTCTCTTTCGCATACGCCAGCGCTGATACCTGCGCGTCTTTCGCGTGCGCCTTCTTTTTCAGGGTCTCTTCGCTCCGCACCGTCTGCTGTGCCTTTGGCGCGGGGTCTGGCGCGGGGTCTGGCTTCGCAGCCGCCTTGTAGCCCAGCGCTTCAAGCACGTCCTTGGCGGTAGGATCACGCGGCACGCGCACCACGCCGCCCGCGCTTCCCTTGCGCCAGCCGGTGGCCTCGCCCTTCTTGACCGTCTGGAAGCTGGGCACGCCGCCCTTGCGGATCGCGTCCAGCGCCTCGGTGGGCAGGGAGCGGGCAGCGGTGGCAGCCTCTTCGGAGAGCGTCCCGGCGCGGATCACGCGCTCAAGCCGGTCCGCAGTGACGGCGCGGTCGGCGTTCTCTGGCGTCAGCCCCTTGTCGGTGTAGCGGCTTTGATCGATAGCGTCCTTCTGTTCCTGCATGGCCTTGCGGTCGGCCATTTGCGCGGGCGTGGGCTTGCCTGCCTTGGACTGGCGGGCGATCTCGTCGGCGTCGAACAGTTCGTCAACGTACTCGGGACGGTGGGTGCAGTTGGGGTGGAACATGCCGGCGGCGCGGGCCTCTTCAAGCGTTGGGAATTTCTTGGATTTGCCGGAGAGTTGTACGATACGGCCCTCCCATGCGGCGCACACGGGACAGTCCGGATCTCCGTCCTCGGATATCTTGGCGAGGTTGAACCCGCTTTCTGTGAGCGTGTCGGTATAGGCGTCGATGGAAACGCGCTGGGCGTTGGTTCGTACGAGCATTTGCAGATAGGTGGCGTTGTCCCAGGCGCGGCCCGAGCGGTCGCGGAATCTGAAGGCGTTGGTGTCCCCGGCCTTTTCGTTCCACTGCTGCTGCAAGGCCTTCTGCATGTCGTTTGCCGTCATGCCTTGAACAGCTCCCTGCCGGAATACGTCAACGAAGGCTGTCCGCAGTTGCCTGACCGCCTCAGCGCTCATGTTCTCGGTGAAGACGGCCGCAAGGTTCTTGCCGTTGCCTGGCCGCACGAGATCAAAATACCGCTTGGTGCGCGCCGGGTCGTAACGGATGACAGGATCGGAGCCTTTCGCCTCGATCTCTTCCACGGCCTGCCCGTGCGTGTCCTTGGCTATGCCCTCAATCAGTTCCTTGAGCTGGGCGTCAATGCCGTCCGAAAGTGTCTTGAACCGTGCCGCGACCTCGGCGTAAAGCTCTTCGCGGGTCTTGGCACTGGTTGCGATGTCCTTCTTGGCGGCGATACGGGCGATGTCCCCCGCGATGTCCTTCTTGGCCTGCTCAAGCGCCCGGATCAGCGCGGCGTTTGTCTTGGACGTGCGGGACTTGAGTTTGGCGAGTGGATTGTTCGGCTTAGAGGGCATGGATCACCCCCTGATGACTGCCGCGCCTGTCCATCCGAACCAGCGTAAGGCTTCGGGAGAGAGCACGGTGAAGCTGTTGTCGCCCGGTCCTGTCTTACCAGCCGGATCGACTTGCCCGGTCAGTACCGGCACAGGATCGCTGCCTATGGCGTCCGCAACCTGACCGTGTTCAAGCATCCACAGGGCCTGCTCATAGACGGCGTACTCGTCGCGCGTGCGGTCACCCTCGACATAGGCCTCTTCATCGTCCTTCATGGCACGCCCCAGCGCACGCGACAGCATGCGGCGGGCTGCGGCGATGGCTCCGCGCCTGTGAGCCGATCCGAAAGCGGCCCAGATCGCGGCCTTGTGGTGCGAACTGGCTGAAAAGAAGACTTGGGCATTCTCGAACGAGATCATGGAACCTCCAAGAAAAACCCCGGTCACGGGTGGTGACCGTAACCGGGGCAGGAGTTTGTATGTTGTTTGAGCGGTTACTTCGCGGGATCGCCGGCGGGCGGCGTTTCACCGGAAGGGGTAAGATCACCGGCAGGCGGCTGATCGGCGGGAGGATCACCGGCAGGCGGCTGAACCTCTTCGACAGTCGGTTTGCCCGTCTTCCCGCCAGCCTTCTTAGCCACCGAGGCCACTGCCTTCGTCAACGCGGCGTCGGCAGCCTTGCGGCCACGTTCGCGGTTGGCGCGGTAGAGTGAAAGGGTCGCGTTTTCTTTTGCCATGTGCTGCGAAGTCCTTACTTGTACAGCTCGCCGACGAGCTGGAAGGCGCCGTTGGTCGCAGTACTGAACGACGTGTACACGACGGTTCGCTTGACCACGTACTGCGAGAACAAGGCGGTCAGGTTAGTGGACACCGCGCCGCTGGTCAGCTGGATCTCCGCAGTGGTGTTGGTATGCACGGTGCCGAGCGCGTCGTCGTAGATCCAGAACACCGTGACCGTCCCGTTGTCGGGATAGGCCCCCCACACGTTCAGCCACAGGGGCTTTGCCGTGTAGTCCTTCGACAGGCTGGCCGAAACGATCTTGGTCGTCGGAATCGCCTTGTCCATCGACACGACATCGTTGGCCAACGCGCACGGGGTCGCGATGAACCCCGTCGAAAGCGCCATCGCGCCCATCACGGCCGCGACCATCATCACAGAAAACAGTTTTTTCATGTCATTCTCCGTTTGGAGTCCAAGGTTTGGCGGGGGCCGCCCGGATTTGGCGAACGGCCCCCGCTCGGTTACGCAAGCTTGCAGATCAGCTTGACGACGCGCACGTCCTTCTGGTCCCAGACGCGGGTCCAGTTCGCGACCGCTTCCAACTCGGCGTTGGTCGGCGTCGCGCCGGCGCAGGAAGCGGCGTTGTACTTCACGCCGCGGATGTGGCCGATCCACGCCTGACGGGTGATCAGCACATCGTTTCCGGCAAGAGCCTCGCGGGTGGTCTCGAGAGGCGTCTTGCTGGGCACGTCGTTCAGCGCGACGGCGCCGCGACCGAACAGGAAGATTTCGGCCTTCTTGGTCGCCGCATCATAGACGCAGTTGTCGTCCATCACGACCGCGCGGCCGTTGTACGACGCCAGCCCCGCCGGGGTATCGGCAGGCTTGAACAGCTGACCGCCGTTACCCGCGATGTTCAGCACGGTCTCAGCCGCGCTGTGCATGGCGATGGCCGTCAGGTTCTCCTTGGCGTCACCCAGCAACTGCGCCGCATAAAGCAGCGTGTCCTTGCCGAGGATCGCGTCATCGCCCGTCTCGCCGCTGATGTCCAACACCAGGTCGCCGGCGTTGTTGGCGATGTTGGACGCGAACACGCCCTTGAGCGTGGCGAAGATCGCCTTCTGCTTCTGGCTGTTCCAGTAATCGGCCAGACGCTCGGCAATGGTCTTCATCGGGTCGTCACCGGCGATCTCAGCCGCGAGATCGTTGGAACCCCACGCCTTGCCACGGCGCAGCGCGACCGCGACATCCTGCCCGGCGGTGATCGCACCCGCGACCAACGCGACGGTATCGGACAGGACGGAGGCGTCGCCGCTGATGCCGTTCCAGTAGGGCAGGTTCACGAGCTTGCCTTCCATTGCGGCGGCGCAGCGGGCGGCGATGACCGGATCAGACGCGGCGATGCCGGATTTGATCAGGTTGGACCGTTCGGTCGAAGCCTTGAGGAAGTACTTCGCGAACACGGTGTTGAACACGATGTCAGTCAGTTTCGTAACGGCCATTTAATGGCCTCCTTTCGCGGATCATTAATCCAGTTGGACACCGGCCGCTGCTGCCAAACCCTTGGCCGCGCTGGGGTCCTTCGCATAAATCGCCATCTGTTCCGTCAGATTCTCGCTGCCCTTGGCCCAAGGGTTCTTGCCTCCCGTGGGAGACGATGGATCTCCGGTTTTCACGCCAGATCCCGAACCTGGAGCGGCGATGACACCGGGATTCTCCGTCTTGAACTTCTCGAGAGCCGCAGCCAGCGCGGTTTCATCCGAAACATCAACTCCGGTGAGCGTGGCCTCCATGAGCTGGAAGTACAGCTGCTCGCTGACGGTCTTCGGGGCAAGAACGATGCCGGCGGCTTTGGCCTTGTCGCGGATCAGCTGCGACCGGATCGCCGTGGCGGCTTTGGTCTCAGCTTCGGTCTTCGACTTGGTCAACTCCGCAACCTGCGCCTGCAAAGCCTTGAACTCGGCCTCTTTGCGTTGCGCCTCGGTCTGGTTTGCCTTGTTGGCGTCATCCTGCGCCTTCTTGGCAGCATCGGCCGTGTCCTGAAGCTTCTTCAGTTCGGCTTTGGCGTCTGCCGCTTCCTGCTCGGCCTTGCGGCGGGCTGCGGCGGCGGCGTCATTGGCGGCCTTGTCGGGATCGTACGCGTCGAGGATGGTTTTCTCCTCATCCGTCAGCGCCTCTCCCTTGCGGACCTTTGCCAGTACTTCTTTGATGGTCATTCGTGCTCTCCGGTTTCAGGGGAACCCGCCCCAGTCGGTTTTCTCTACATCCCAGATACGCCCTGAGAAGGCGGCGGTTCTTTCGTTGTGTCAATGGCCGAGGTGTCAAATCCTCGCTGTAAGCTCGTCGATCTTGGCGCCAAGCTTGGTCGCCATCACCGTGTCGCCTCCGTTTGTGGCGCGTTCACGGGCAAGGGCAAGCTGCTGAATGGCGAGCGGTATCTTGCCCGTCGTGTCATCCAAACCTGACCCGTCTCCTACGCTGGTAAAGTCGAGAAGCGAAATCTCATCTTGAGCCTGTGCCAAAAGGTCTTTGTCGTACCCGCTCAGAGCGGCCAGTACGCGCACGGCAGCGAGCAGCACCATTTTGCGCATGGAGGGCGTCACGTCTGGCATGTTGGCGATCAGCGTGAGCGCGGCGGCGTCGGATTGCACGTCAACCACGTCAAACGAGGTCGGCCACGCGGGCGCGTAGGGCTTGAACATCGGGTCTACGGCCTGCGACATGACGACGAGCCGCTCTTCGGCCTCCTGCAACACCTGGGCTCGGTGCTTCAGGGTGCTCTCGGTGTCGAGCTGGTCGAACTGCTTGCTCTCCGCAGTCTGGATCTGACGCGTCTCACGGTTGAACAGGGAGAGGCCGACCATGTCGAACAGCAGTTGGCGCTTGCGCTGGATCTCTTCCGGCAATGTCTTCTGGTCGGCATTGCTGGGCTGGATAAAGCGCGTGATGCCGCTCTCTTCGGCCCCTTCGACCAACGGCGTGTCGAGGCCGCGCACCAGTTCGCGCACGAGCTGCATGACCTGTGAGCCGGCAGACTCTCCCTGCTGCTCAACCAGACGCATTTCCAAGCTCTCAATAGAGGATCTTGCGATTACTAGTTGCGGAAACACGGCTTTAACTAGGCTCTCGACGTGCAGGCTATCCAAGTTCAGAAGTTGGGCCTGTAACGTCTCGACATCATCGAACCACCATGGTTCAGAGGAAGGCGTGCCGACCAGCACAAACGGAATTTCGGCCATGTCGGTCAGGATGATCGTATCGCCCAGCGTCTTCTCAATGCCGTCATCCGCACACCGGTACTGGGTGATCTCGATATGCCCGTCCACCTTGCGCCACAGCGTGCGGACGGCGTATTCATCGGACTTGCCCATCGGATCGGTGTTGTCGTAACGGGTGTCCTCGGTCAGAATCCACTCGAGGCGACCGTTCTCGCCCAAATGCCAGTCTGGCACGGAGGTTGACGGCCAGACCGACCAGCGGACGACGTCACGGTCGCGCTTTTTCTCTAGCAATGTGCGCTGACGGGCGATGCCGAATTCGTCTTTCAGCGACGCGGCCCGGTCAACCTGCACCCACAACCACTGAGAGGCGGTCAGCGTTTCGGACAACCCGACCCAGAAGTCATCAATGCCAGATCCGAACCCGTTGACGTTGCGAGCCCATTCCTCATCTACTCCCGTCCTGTCGGCCCGCTCCTTGAACAGGTACTGCGTGATCTTGCTGACCACACGGCCGGCATCGTTCACCAGTGCGGCCCGTTCCTTGCGTCCGACCGTGCCGGGGTCTATGACGGTCTGCTTCGATCCGCTTGCGACGGAGCGTTGCCCGAACCAAGACAGGTCGGACTCGTTTGGAGCCCGCCACAGGCGGCGGTCGACGTAACGACGGCCGCCTCTCGCCGCAAGCAGGTTCAGGCCGAGTTGCTGCGCCCGGGTGGAAACCTGCTTGTGCTGCCGAGAAAGGATGATTGATTGGTCTGCCATGACTATGGCCGAATCGTCAACAAACGAAGCCGCTCCCGCCGGTCGATGCCTGGGAGTGGTACATGACGGCCGTCGCGTCAGGCCCGTCGTCGTGCTTGCCATCCGGAAACGCGCCGAACTCGGCAAGCCACGTGTCCAGCCACTTTCCGCAGCCCGGCGCGTAGACGTGCACGAGCTTGGCGTCAAACGAAGGCTCGAGCGGCGCGAGTTTGGCGCTCTTGTCCCCCGGCAACCGGCTCGCCCGCACAACTGACACGCCCGACAGCACTGCTTTGAGCGTTGTAAAGGCGTCCTTGTACCCTCCGAACGCCTCAACATGCTGGGGAACGGCGTAACCGTCTGCCTGCGCCGTCGCCCGGATCAGCGCGTCGCGTGCTGGCGCCTCGTCTTGGCATGCCACGATTGAGCGCACCCATATTTCGCGCTGAATGGCGCCGTGCCCGAGGTGGATGTTGCGGATCAGCCCGCGAACACCCCATGTCCTATCCGGATCGTCGCCGTCACGCTGCTTTGACGAGCTGGCCAAGTCCCAGCCGCGCGTGTCGCGCCCCGCCGGCCACCCGTCCAGCGTGTAGTGCAGCACCACCTTCGAGGTGTCGAACCTGTTTCCGCCCTCGACCGCCGGTTCGCAGTCCAAGAGAGCGGCAGCCTGTTTGCCGAGGCTGGCCCTCTGCGCCTTGTACCACTCAGGCGGGAAGCGCTCTGGAAACAGGAAATCGTACTCACCTGGCTTCGATGCTGGAAATTGAAGCTCCTCGAACCTCGGGAAGTCGGGATTCTTGGCCATCTCAGCCTTGATCCGTCCCCGCAGGTCGTCGATGTGCCAAGGCGTGGCGCACACGATGCGGATCGCGGCCGGCGAGTTGGCGCGCGTGAGCAGGTCGTTACGGAAGCTATCCCACGTCGAATCTCGGTACGTCGCAGAGGCGGCTTCCTTGCGGTTCTTGCAATAGTCGTCCACGATCAGGAAGTGACCGCCGAAGCCCGTCAACGAACCGCCCAGACCTTGGGCCGTTACGATCCCGGCCGAGTTTTCCACCGACCACTGCTCGGCCTTGTTGCTACCTCGGGCCGGTTTGACGCCGGGAAAGAGCATCTGATAGCGGGCGCCCTCCATGATCCGCTTGACCCTCTTCGAGAATCCGCGCACCAGTGACACGCCGTAACCTGACATGATGCCGTCTGGTTGCCGGTCGGCGTTGACGCCCAGAAACCAAGCAGGGAAAGCTCTCGACACGATGTCGCTCTTGCCATGACGGAAAGGAACCTCGATTAGCAGGTACGTGGATATCCCGTTGCGCCAATCGTCGCTGGCTTGCGTCAGACGGGCGCAAATAGCGCGTGTGTGGCGTCCGACGACCAAGTCATGGGGCATCCACCAGCACCAGCGCAGAAAGGCCAGCAGGTCGCGCTTGGCAAGCCTTCTGGCCTTCTCAAATTTCGCCCGTTTTACGCTAAGTGCCATTGAGGATCTTGTCCAGTTCGGCTTCGGGGACATCTGCGGCAGGCGACAGGATCGGCTTTCCGTCCGCTCCCGTGATTTCCGACCGCTCGACGTACCCGCGATGCTTGCCCTTGCACTTCAGGTAGAAGCAGACGGCCCAACTCTCGCCGTTCGCGACGGCCTTCATGAGCGACGCCTCCGCGACATCCAGCTTCTTGTCGCAGATCTCCGTCAAAGCGGCCTGCAACTTGGGGCATTTGTCCACGCGCCGGCTGACCGTCTTGTCAGAGCATCCCAGGCGCTGCGCCGCAAGCGAGAAGAAGCCGCCGGTCGCACGCAGCGCCTTCTCGATCTGCTCGTCACTGACGCGCATGGCTTTGGGCTTGTTGCTCATCACCGATGGCCGTTTGGTCAATCAGGAAAATCGGCCAGGTCGCGCTCACGCACGGCTTTACGACCGGTGAACGCCTGCCAACGGCGCACGATCACGTCACAGTAACGCGGGTCGATCTCCATCAGGCGTGCTCTGCGTCCGTTACGCTCGCACGCGATCCCGGTTGTTCCAGATCCGGCGAAGAAGTCGGCCACGATCCCGCCTTTTCGCGTGCTGTTGCGGACCAGGTACTCGAACAGGTCGACCGGCTTCATGGTCGGATGCTCGCCGTTGCGCGTCGGCTTGTCGAAGTTCAGGACGGTTGTCTGCTTCCTGTCGCTCTCCCAAGTGTGCGCCGCGCCGTCCTTCCAGCCGTACAGGCAGGGCTCGTGCTGCCACTGGTAGTCCTGACGTCCAAGAACCAGCGCACTCTTGACCCAAACGAGGCACTGACGCACCTTCCACCCAACATCGAGGCGCGCGCCCCGGAAATTAAAGCCCTCGGAGTCGGCGTGCCAGATGTAGAACGCGGCCCCCGGGCGCATGACGCGGTCGGTCGCTGCGAACGTCTGCCGCAGGAACTCGCGAAAGAGCCCGTCCGACATGGAATCGTTCTCGATGGTCATCCGGTCGGCCGTCTTGCCCTCATAGGCGACGTTGTACGGCGGATCGGTCAGCAGCATGTCAGCCAGATCGCCGGCCATCAGCAGGGAAACGGCCAGATCGTGCCCGGAGTCTCCGCAAACAAGCCGGTGGTCGCCCATAATCCAGACGTCACCAGGGATCGTGACAGCCTGTTCTCGCAGCTCGGGCGCGTCGTCCGGATCGGTGAGCCCGTCTTTCGGCAGATCGTCGCCAAGATCGGGGAAGATGATGCCACATGATTCAAGCGTGACAGTGTCGAACTGCTCGGACAGTGCGCCGAAGTCCCAAGCGCCGGACAGGCCCTCGGGGGAATTGTCGATCAGGATGAACCGAGCGCGCTGCTCAGGCGTGATGTCACCGGCCCTGATCACCCAATCGTCCGGAAGTTCGGCCATTCCTAGCCCGATGCAGGCCTGAAGGCGCTGGTTCCCGCCGATCACCACGCCGTCAGCGTCGATCACGATGGGCCTGAGCCTCATGAATTCGGGATCTCGGGAAATGGAGTCGCGGAGTTTCGACAAGGCTTCGGGCGTGATCGTTCTAGGGTTGGTGGGGTTGGGCCTGATCAGCCCGAAGGCGCTTTTTAGTTCGTGCAATGGAGACATATCTCTGGCCGAAGCGTCAACCTTCAAGCCTGAGAAAACGGAAAGCCGGGTGTTTTTCCACGAGCTTTTTGACCCTTGCCGAGATGGCGGCCCGTGTCATGCCCTGACGTTTCCCTATCTGCGCCATGTTCTCACCGCGCATAAGACGTTGCACCAGATAGAATTCCAATTCCGTCAGCGATGTGAAGGCATAGGCGATTGAGCGTGCCGCCGTAACGGCCTCGCTCTCGGGCTTGTGATCCGAACGGACAGAGACCCGGTCATTGCCTAACCGGTCATGATCCACATCCTCAACGTCGATTTCTAGGCATTCTGCACGGTCAAACGGCCTTTTATGGCTCAAAGTGGCCTCGACTTCCCCAAAAGTCTGGCCGTCTGCCCCCTGGCTGGCGTTGATCGACAGGAACGTTTGCCCCCGGTGGTTGGTGTCTGCCGGCCCGTTGCAGGCGAGGCATGCTTGTGACTGCTTCCCGTTATCCGGGCACGTGTGACACTCAGGCATGCTGTGATCCTCCGTAACGTTTGATGTCCCATTGGCCGTCCTTACCCCTTTTCGCCCAGACGAACGTGAAGCACGGAAAAGCGGCGACGGCCTCCCTGAACGCGGTCAGTGCCCGACCTTGAGAACCGAAACGGTAGGAGCCCTTAACCTCGTGCAATTCTATCACGGGAATGCCGGAATCCG
>Ga0247842_10004486_pt1 | contig 17395 bp, 12 predicted proteins | sample LaCruzMarch2015__3_FD_192411 | JGI IMG/M metagenome (GOLD analysis project Ga0247842, IMG submission 192411) | Freshwater microbial communities from meromictic Lake La Cruz, Castile-La Mancha, Spain - LaCruzMarch2015_19m | ecosystem: Environmental > Aquatic > Freshwater > Lake | place: Spain...
CATTTGAATATCCATCAGGATCAAGTCAAATTTTTCGGTTGCCAGTATTGAAAGAGCCTGTTGACCATCTTCAGCAATCATCGTGGAGGCGCCCCATTTTTCAATGATCGACTGCGCAATGAACTGATTGAATTTATTGTCTTCCACCAGTAAAATCCGAAACCCTTTCAAACTTGCCGACTCGTGTTCAGTGGATGTCTCCTCCGTTTTTTGCTTAATCTCCGATCCGTCTGGGATGTCGAGTGTAAAGAAAAAACTGCTGCCTACATTCTTTGTGCTTTCCACACTAAGCTTTCCCCCCATTAATTCAACAAGTTGCTTGCTGATGGCCAGGCCCAGCCCGGTGCCCCCATAGGTTCGGGTAATGCTTTCATCCTCCTGCTGAAAGCTTTGGAATATTTTCTTCTGGTTTTCAGGACTGATCCCGATCCCGGTGTCCTCAACCACAAAAAGGATCTTGCTTTTATTTTCCTCGTTACCAATTAATTTACAATGTAATTCTACTTTCCCTTCCTGTGTGAATTTGATAGCATTACTTACGAGGTTGTTAAGAATCTGGTGAAGTCGAACCGAATCACCCTTTAAGAATTCGGGGATGGCAGGATCAACTGAATACAGCAGTTTAATGTTTTTACCCTCGGCTCTGTATTCATTGGCATCATATACCCTGCGGCAAAGTTCACCGATGCTGAAATCAGTTTTATCAAGGTCAATCTGTCCCGATTCAATCTTTGAAAAATCCAAAATATCATTTATCACCGTTAACAGATTATCTGATGCTGTATTCATATTACCCAGCAGTTTCACCTGAGGGAGATCAAGATGGGTTTCACGCAGCAATCTGATCATGCCAATAATTGCGTTGAGCGGAGTTCTGATTTCGTGGCTCATATTTGCCAGAAAATGGGTTTTGGCAATATTCGATGATTCAGCCGCCTGCTTCGCCTTCGTCAGTTCAAGGTCAGCCGTTATTCTGCGTGTGATATCACGCGCAATACCGGTTGTTCCAAGAAGTTTTCCATTTGGGTCAAGTATAGGCGCTCTGAAAATTTCGAACCAGACTTTTTTCCCGTGAAAATCTACCTGTTCTTCAATAATCATTAACTTCCTTGTTTCTAAAACTACATTGTCCTGATCAACAAAAACATTGGAAATCTCCGATAACCATAGATCCTTCGCTGTTTTACCAATCGGGGAATCATATTCAGTGAAGCTAAAGTAGTCAAGGAAGGGCTGGTTTACGATCAAATACCGGCCTTCCGTGTCTTTAAGCCACATCAGGTAAGGCACATTATTGAATATCGATTTCTGGTACGCTTCACGTGTAACAAGCGCCTGCTCGGTTCGCTTCCTGTCAATCACATTGCACAGAAGATCGGCAAGTAATTTTAGAATGGTAATCTCTTCCTTACTCCATTGTTTGACTGTTCTTACCGAATCAAATCCAACAAACCCAAGACACTCACCATCTAAAATCATTGGAACGGTTATCAATGTCTTGATGCCTTGTGGCTCAAGTATTTCCCTGAGAACACTCTCTGTTTCCAGTTCCAACACATCCGGAACAGTCAGAATCTCTCCCTTCAGGTGTGTTTCTATCCATAAAGGGAATAATGAAAGTGGAATCATTTGCAGGTTAGCAATTTCCGGAGTTATGCCTTCAGCGCACCATTCATGTGTGTTTGACATGGTGTTGGAAACAAAATCGTAATGGAAGATATAAACCCTGTCTATTTTGTTTTGTTCACCAATCAGGGTAAGCAGCCTGATTACAGCTTCATCACTGTTCTCAACCGGAATATTGATGAATTCAGTGGCGAGTTGTGTGAGAAGATTTTGCAGGTGAAGCAGTTTACCCAGTTTTTCTGTACTCTCCTTCCGGTCGGTAATATCACGAAGAGTCCCTTCAATATACTGAGGCTGGCCATCCGGATCCTTGATAAGATGACTGGTGATGGATACCGTCACCAGTGTCCCATCTTTCTTTCTCAGAATATTTTCAAAATCATTGACAGACCCCTTTTTTTTCAGGAGTTCAATCATTTTCGTCCGGACTTCGGGGTTAATATATAATATTTCAACATTTTTCCCGATGAGTTCATCTGGTTTAAAACCCGATAAAAGGTAGACTGAAGGTGAAAGTGTCAGAATGTTACCTTCTATATCAGTCCTGTAATACAGGTCAATGAAAGAATTAAAAATGGATTGATACTTTTCTGTATTCTCATTACTTTCCTTCTCTGCCTGCTTTCGGCTGGTTATATTATGGCTGATTCCCACAATACCGAGAATATTCCCTTTATCATCAAAATAGGGGATTTTATTGCCATCGAACCACAACACCTGGCCCGTTCTTGTTATCAGGTTACCTTCCTCATGGATCATCGGGGATTCAGTCTCGATAATTCGTCGATCCTCTATCTTCGTTTTTGCCGCCACTTCCGGCGGATAAAACTCATCATCGGTTTTCCCTATAACCTGTTCGACAGATGAGGCGCCTAAAAGATCCGCTTCAGCTTTGTTAAGCAGGATTTTTCGTCCATCAAGATCCTTTACGTAGATTGGATCGGGAATATGGTTAATGATGGTATGAAAAAGATTCCGCTCCTGCTGTAATTTTTCCTCCAGACTCCGTTGCCTGCCCATCTCAATGCAGGAAGAGCATAAAGCAGCAAACATGCCGATAACCGGCAACAATTGATCGGGCAGTTCTTCGTCAAGGGAGCTTTCCCGCGAAAGGAGCAACAATCCGCAGTTTTTCAACGAAAAAATATAATAAAATAAGTCGTTTCTTATGATCCTGAAGGGTACAATTTTACCTGAATCCAGTGGGTTCACAATAGCCTCCGCTGCAATCTCCGACACGGGATTGCCGGGTTGTTCAAGCAATCCTTCGTTATAAACAACATTAAATCCATGATCATCACTTTGCAGAAAACATGCCCCGCAACATTCAAGTTTCTGAATAAAAACCGGGATTGAAAGATTAAGAAAACTGACCAGATTTCCATCTGAATCTTCAAGGCTGCTTCCGGCTGAAAGCGCTAATTCTAATAAAGTCTGATGCAGGCGGCTCTTTTCCATGATAATTGCTTGCAAATAATTATTATTTGGATGAATATTTCCTTTTGATTATCATTCGCAAGAAAATATAGTAACTTTGTTCTACGCGTTGTTTTTCAAAAGTAATGAAATATTCTTAACTTGCTCACCATAAAATTCAAAGCTATGTTTATACTTTTAGTTGAGGATGATCCATTTTATGCGACTATGCTTCTTGAATTGTTACAAAGCGCAGGCTATGACGATGTCAAACATGTCGATAACGGGCTGGAGTGCCTGCTGCAGGTTTACGAAGAAAGAGTACCCGATGTGATTATTATGGATCAGCAACTTGGGCTTGTGAACGGTGTTGAGGTGTTGCAAAAAATCAGGGCTTATAAACCCGACCTCAGGGTCATCTTCATGTCGGGGCAAAAAAGTGTTAAACTTGCTGTTCAATCTATTAAACAAGGAGCGCTTGATTATATTAAAAAAGATGAAAAGGCCTTTGAAAACCTCCTGCCGGTGTTAAAGAAAATTGAATCAGAGATTCAGCGTCAATCTGACAACAAGCCTGTAAAAAAAGCATTTTCAAAGATCAAGAAGTTTCTTATGGATAACGATTAAAATTTATCAACTCTTCTGAAATTTTTTCATTTGTAGATTATGGCTATCTGATGCGAACCGTGTTTTTTTTCCGTAAAGCCAATGCTCCATGGCATCACAGCATTGAAGAACTTTTCGATACCATCATCGCTGCGTTACCCTTTTCTGTCAGTCCAGTGCGTTACGTTATGAAGCAAAACAGCATGGGTTTATGGAAAAGAGTTTACAATACCATTGATGCTGCCCTACATCAGGGGGATGTTAATCATATTACAGGCGATGTACATTATATCGCTGTTTTTATGAAAAAGTATAAAACTATTTTGACTATCCATGATTTACGCATTTTATCCTCAACAAGTGGAATACGGCTTGCCGTTTTGAAATTTTTTTGGTTTACACTTCCTGCCATGCGGGTGAGGTATATCACTGTCATATCCGATTTTATCAGGAATGAATTAATTAAAGAAACGGGTATAAAAGCCGAAAAAATTCTCGTGGTGCATGATTGTATTTCTTCTGAAATCACTCCATTCAAACGTGACTTTAATGCGCAAAATCCCGTTATCCTTCATATTGGCACCACCCCGAATAAAAACCTTCATCGGGTAATCCCAGCCCTTGTTGGACTCGACATAACCCTTGTTATCATAGGAAAATTAACAAATGAGCATATTGAACTGCTGGACAAGTTCAAAATCAGATTTGAAAATTATTATAACATCCCATACAGTCAGGTTCTGGACAAATATCGTAACGCTGATATAGTTCTGTTTGCCTCCTTGTATGAGGGCTTTGGGTTGCCAATCCTGGAAGCAAACGCCATAGGAAGACCTGTAATTACAGGCAATAATTCCTCCCTCCCAGAAGTTGCAGGCGATGCCGCGTTGATTATCAATGCCGAAAATACCGAAGCGATAAGAGAGGCTGTCATTATGTTAATTAATGACGACACCCTTCGTATGAGATTGATTGACAAAGGATTCGAAAATATAAAACGATTCCGTCCCGAAGTGATTGGGAAGAAATTTACTGACATTTATGAACAACTTGTAAAAAAATGAAATGAAGAAGATATTATCATTTACCGATTATTATTGGCCGGGATACAAAGCAGGAGGCACGATCAGGGCCTTCATGAACCAGGTTGATTATTTGAAAAATGATTTTGAATTCTTCATTGTGACACGTGATACTGACTACACGGAAACCGTCCCATACACGGAAATTATTGCGGATCAGTGGAATATTATCGCTCCCAATGTCCATGTTTTTTATATTTCAGCCGGTAACCATAAAATCGGTAAATTTAACCGCCTCCTGAAAGAACGAAATTATGATGTGATTTATATACACCTTCTTTTCGGTTTTTGGTATTCATTCCTCCCCCTGGTTTTAGCAAAAATTAATCGTCATTCAAAAATCATTATTGCATCGCATGGTGTTCTTGGTCAAGGTGCTCTTGGGGTGAAACCCTTCAGAAAAAAAAGTTTTCTTTTTATAATGAAAATTATTCGGTTGTATAAGGGAACCAATTTTCATTCAGTCATTGGTCACGAAACTGCTGATATCCTTTCGCATATTGGTAAAAAAACCAGGATCATCGAAGCTCGGGAGCTACCCCGCAAAGTTACGGCCGTTCCTGTCAGGAAACAAAAAACCAAAGGCAAATTATCTTTGGTTACGGTTGCACGTATCTCACCTGAAAAAAACCAGCTTTTTGCGCTGGAAATTTTAGATCAATGCAGAAACCACGAGATTACATATGATATCATCGGACCCGTTAATGATGAGGTATACTGGAATAAATGTAAAAACCTGATCGGAACACTGCCTTCAAATATTCGCGTAACCTATCGCGGAAGCATTCCGAGTGAGAAGATCCTTGACGAATTGCAGGGATTTGACGTTATGCTCCTGCCCACCACGGGTGAAAACTTTGGCCACACAATTCTCGAAAGCTTCATGGCAGGTTGCCCGGTCATCATCAGCAATCGTACCCCATGGAGAGACCTTGAGAAATCTGGCACGGGCAGGGATCTTCCGCTTGAAACACCATCACTGTTTAAGGAAGCGATCGAGTATTTTGCCGGACTCGACAATGATGCATTCTCCACCTTTTCCGAAAATGCATTTTCCTATGCTCAGGTTTATATGGCCAATCCGGAAATGCTTGCCGAAAATATTAATCTTTTTAATTATTGATTATGCAAACAGAAATCTCCCGTTACGATAACACCACATACAAACCCGGGGGTAATTTGCTGAAGCGATTGTGCTGGTATTATGTGAATATCCTTTTCTTTAAATCGGGGATAATCCCATCCAGCGCATTGAAGTGTGCATTACTAAGGGCTTTTGGAGCAAAAATCGGGAAAGGGGTCAACATCAAACCGTGTATCAATATCAAATACCCCTGGCGCCTTTCTATCGGGGATTACACCTGGATTGGTGAAAATTCCTGGATTGATAACCTTGATAATGTCATAATTGGCAACAATTGCTGCATCTCGCAGGGAGCTATGCTGCTATGCGGAAATCACAATTTTAAAAAAAGCACCTTTGATCTAATAACTGGTGAAATTACCCTGGAAGATGGCGTGTGGATAGGGGCTTATAGCATTGTTTGCCCGGGAATACGATGTAAATCCCACGCAGTGCTGGCAGTAAATTCCGTGGCTACACGCAATCTCGATCCCTATGGAATATACCAGGGAAATCCTGCCATCAAAATTAAGGACAGGGTAATAAATGAATAAATAAATTTCTTTATGGTTTTGTGTTAACTTGCATTTCTGTTCCCAAAGTATTGTTTTTATGAAAATATCGATCATAACCATCACCTATAACAGCGAGAAAACCTTGCGCGACACCATTGAATCGGTATTGAACCAGTCATACAAAGACATCGAATATGTGGTTGTGGATGGCAAATCGAAAGATAGTACCTGTGATATCGTAAGGTCTTATGGCAATCGCATTTCAACCTTTGTTTCGGAAAAGGACAATGGCCTTTATGATGCGTTGAATAAAGGGATCAGGCTGGCGACAGGCGATGTGGTAGGTTTTTTACATTCTGATGATATTTTTGCTTCCACCGAAACTATTAAAATGATCGCCGAAGCCTTTACAAAATTCAAGGTAGATTCGGTTTATGGCGACCTGGTGTATGTTGACCAGAATGATACCGATAAAATAATCCGTTTCTGGCGCTCCCGTAAATTCTCGCGTACCCGTGCCCTGACTGGCTGGATGCCGCCCCATCCTACCTTTTATGTAAAACGTGAAGTATATACGAAATATGGAGGATTCAACACAACTTTCAGGATAGCCGCCGATTATGAATCGATACTTCGGTTTCTGGTCAGGTTTAAGGTTAGCACATTTTATATACCTTTGGTCCTGATACGAATGCGGCTGGGAGGGGAAAGCAATAAAAGCATCAAAAATGTGATCCGGAAAAGTCTTGAAGATATCCGCGCCATGCAAATCAATGGATTAATCTCCTTTGCAGCGCTTTTTAATAAAAATGCATCAAAGTTCAAACAGTTCATGCCCCCCGAATGGGTAAATCGCCAAATATAAACCCCATAAATTCGGTTTATGATTATCCTTGATTCACTGCAAAAAGTCGCTCAGGCAGCCGGAGAAAACGAAATTGTGTTTTTGGTGGCTGCATTTACAGGAAGTTTCATAATCTGCCTTATCTTAATTCCTGTAATTATCAAATTGTCAATTAAGTATAATCTGGTTGACAAACCCAATGAACGTAAAGTGCATAAAGTACCTATCAGCCGTTTGGGTGGACTTGCGATTGTTGCCGGTACATTGGCCACCTTCCCCTTATGGTTTATTTATGCCAACCAATACTTCTTGCTTCACCTGCAAACCGGATTGGTTATCCTGATGATTATCGGTATCGTCGACGATCTGCGTGAATTACCCCCCAAAGTCAAATTCCTTGGTCAGGTGGTTGCCGCCCTGTTCCTAGCCCATGCCGGCCTGTTGATTGAAAACATGTTTGGTATTTTCGGAATCAACCATTTGCCTGTTGTCATTCAGTATGTGCTTACAGTTTTCATTGTGGCCGGAATTATCAATGCATATAACCTGATCGACGGCATTGATGGACTGGCAGGGGGGCTGGCATTCATTGACTTGTCAGCTTTTTTCATCATTTTTTACCTTTCCGGCGAATTGGGTGTTGCATTTATTACCGCCTCAACCGGTGGTGCATTGTTGGCATTTCTAAAATACAACTGGCATCCCGCACGGATTTTTATGGGCGACACTGGTTCGATGATCCTTGGATATCTGCTTTCAGCGGCCGGAATAATTACTTTGGTCTTCAGCCGGGGTCAGGCATCCCATTTTCAATACAGCGAAGCGGCCATTATCGTTTTTAGCATTTTCCTGCTTCCGGTATACGACACCCTGCGGGTTTTTTCTGGCAGAATCATAAATAAAAAATCCCCGTTCAACCCCGATAAAACCCATATCCATCACATGCTGATGCAAACCGGGTTTAACCACCCACGGTCGGCAAAAATACTGTACACAGCTAATATAGTCATCATCGCAACCGGCTTCATCCTGCGTTCACAGCCACTTTCGCTGGTGGCCCCATTGCTGTTTCTCGAAGTGGTTCTATTTTCAGAATTCTTAACCCTGTATAAACTCGTAAAAGCCTGGTTTAGAGGTCGTAAATTGAAAAATAAAGCGCTCAGAATGCAAGTAGATAACCGGCTATTGCTGGATAATATGGAAGAAAAAGATGGAAAAGACTGATAGCACCACAATCTTCATTGTCGAAGATAATGAAATGTTTGCTGAATCCCTTGCCATATCTCTCAGGAACAAGGGATATATTGTTCATCCTTTTCGCTCAGGAGAACAAATGATCTCCTGGTGGGAAGTAGATCCGGACATCATTTTACTTGATTATTATCTTGACAGTGCACCAGGAATCGCAATGAACGGCGATAAAATCCTGAGATTCATCAGAAGGATAAGTAAGAACCTTCCGGTTATCATCCTGACATCCAATTCCGACATTGGAGACGCCACATCACTGCTCAAACAGGGCGCCATCGATTTTATCCTCAAGGATGATGATCTTCTGCCAAACCTGGATAAAACATTGCAACAAGTGTTGGACTCCATTAAGCTCCGCAAGGAAATAGCCATAAACAAACAAAAAATAAAAAAGTACAGGCAACATTTTCTGGTAATTGCTCTGATCGTTGCCTTAGCGGCAATTACCGTGTTGTGGATAACATCATAACATGAAGCTGATCGTACTGATAGCAGCGCATAAAAATGAAACCCAGCTCAATCGGTTGATCCTGGCCCTGGCTCACCCTGACATCAGGATTTACATTCACCTTGATAAAAAAAGCAGTATAAATGCAGCCAACCTTCGTCCTGAGGCAAACATTATCTCCAAATCCATTAACGTAACCTGGGGAACCTATAGCCAGGTTGATTCCACTATCAACTCATTAAAAGAAATCATTGAAAATGAACCTGATTTCGACTATCTTGCATTGATTTCCGGCCAGGACTACCCAATTATCACTCCCGATGCAATGCTTACCTTTCTTTCGGAAAACCGTGGTAAAGAATTAATCGATTATGATACCCTTGATCAAAATGGATGGAATAAAGCCCGAATCCGCTTTGAAAGGTTTTACTTTGTGTCCTATAACAACTTGTTTATTAGGTTTACAGGGAGCATTCTGACTTATTTTTGTGATAAAATTCGCTGGAAGCGAACTTTCTACAAAGGAATGCAACCCTATGGCGGACCCTCCTGGTGGACACTCTCAAAAGATTGCATCCGTTATATCCTGAAATTCTCAGAGACCCATAAGGGGTTCATCAGATTTATGAAAAAAACAATTCATGCTGATGAAATTTTTTTCCAGGCCATTGTTATGAACTCTGCTTTTAAAGACCGTACCCTCCAAAACAACTTCAGATTTGTTAAATGGATAAAGACAAAGGGAAATGCCAATCCCAGCGTACTGGTCGAACCCGATTTTCAGGAAATTGTGAATTCGCAAAAACATTTTGCCCGTAAGTTCGATATCGAAATCGATGGGCACATTCTTGATCTGATTGATGAAAACCTTCTTAAAAAGGCTGATTCCCGGAAGCGGGTTACCTGATCATGGTAATAATATTACACCATAACACGTATTTATTGCTTTTTACCAATTGGATTTTCTTCTTTTTATTGTAACTTTATCACATTTACAAATTCTTCGTTAACATTTACTTATTGGCGTTTGACCACCTTATTTTATGGTTGCAATTTTGCATCACATTCCAAATGATTTTTCCACCCATGACAGAATCATTCAAACAAATTAAAGAATTATCCGAATACTTGAAAGTAATATTCTGTCAACTGCAATTATTCCCAATAATCTGACACCTTATAAATCGAATGAAAATGAAAACAAAAATCAACATACCTTTCCTGGCCTTCTTTTCCTCAGTTATTATTTTTTCTTCAGCGGCTTGTAAAAAACAAAGCGAGGAGGTTCAGCCTGAGGTAGTCATCACCTCGATGGCTGATTTAAAAGTTGACCCCTCTTTTACCTTCAGGACAAATCAGGACGTGAATATAAAAATTCAGATGCTTGACAACAACAACGGTCCCGTTGAGGGAATGCGTGTGGAAGTATATTCAGACCTGCCCGAAAATGGAGGATCAAAAATGATCAGTGGAATTACTGATGCATCCGGAATCTTTGAAAGAGATTATAAAACCCCCGCTTTTTTAAACAAAGTTGCGGTTGTAACTACAGCCATTGGATTTGTAAATATGCAAACAGTGGATGTGGTGAACGGAAATATTTGGTGTACCCTTGGCGGAAAAACCACTGTATCTGCAACAAAAAACGCAGAGGATTCAGGCTTTAAAAGCACCAACAGCATATTTGTGCCAATGGGCGCCTACAACAGCCTTGGAGTACCCGGATATCTTTCAACTCCAAATGACATTATTGATGCGGCTATGCTTCAGGATATCAACGCTACATTGCCTGAGTATATAAACGCAACGGTGGGTCATCCACAATATTTTGTCTCCTCCAATGAGCATAATATTGTACTTGATCAGGCTTGCAATGTATGGGTAACCTTTGTGCATGAAGGCGCCGGATACAAAAATGTCCTGGGGTATTATAAATACAACACAAACAATCCACCCGCAACGCCCGCTGATGTAGACTCAATCCATATTATTTTCCCGAATGTCTCGTTTTCCGGAAGTGGAGGAGGACTGAATTCAGGCAACAGGGTGCATCTGGGTGCATTCGGGCCTGGTACAGAGATTGCCTGGGTTTTAATTGCCGATGGTTTCGTAGGCAATACCGTGACAAATGGCAGATGGATCCTGTATTCTGATCCAAATTTAAATCCGGAAGCTGCTGAAAATAAAAAGCAGCACACTATTTTATGCAATGATATCGGACGGGGAAAATTCCTTTTAAGTTTTGAAGACGTAAGGCGTGATGGCAGTGCTGACAATGACTTTAATGATGCTATCTTTTATGTCAGTGCCGATCCGATACAGTCAGTAGTTACAGCTAACATTCCTTTGCCGAACTATACTCAAAATGATTCCGATGGCGATGGTATCTCAAATGCCTTCGATGATTATCCGAACGATCCCGCTAAAGCATTCAACAATTATTACCCGTCACAAAATAAAAGTGGGACCCTGGCATTTGAGGATCTATGGCCTGAGCAAGGCGATTATGACATGAACGACATCGTGATCGATTACAATTTCAACCAGATTACAAACGGGCAGAATAAGGTTGTACAAATTGATGGAAAGTATGTCCTCAGGGCTATGGGCGCTGGCTATCGAAACGGATTCGGCATACAATTACCTGTTCCTGCTGCCGCTGTAACCAGTGTTACCGGCCATCATCTGACCGAAAATTATATCACTATATCATCAAATGGTACCGAAGCCGGTCAGTCAAAAGCTACGATCATCCTGTTCGACAACGGCTATACAGTCCTGCCGCACCCCGACGACTCATATGTCGGTGTTAATACTTCCCAGGGCGCCATTTATGTAACGCCGGATACACTTTTTGTCAGCATCACCCTTACGGCTCCCGTTGCCTTAAGTGATATGGGAACCCCTCCCTACAACCCGTTTATTATCGTGAACAAAACCAGGGGCAGGGAAGTACACCTCATTAACAATCCACCAACCGATCTGGCAGACGCATCTTTTTTCGGCACCCAGCAGGATAACAGCAATCCATTATCTGGCAGGTACTATACAACCCAAAACAACCTGCCCTGGGCCTTTGATATTATTGAAAACTTTGACTACCCATATGAGAAAAAACCGATCCTGAAAGGCTTCCTGAAATTTGTTCCCTGGAGCATTTCGGCAGGAACCTCCTACTATGACTGGTTTCAACCGAAAGTTGGTTACCGTGACCAGCAGTATATTTATAGCCATTAAAAAATTGGATCGTTCAAAGTTAATTTTTCACTAATTTTATCGGGGTAATATGCTATGCATTTCAATGTGTTTTAAAATTTCAAAAACACATCTGTTTTGTCAGATTGTTTAATCTTTATTCCCTGATTTTTATTTATCAGGAATCTCAATGTTCTGCCAATGGCCCTTCGAACTGTATTCGGAAGCAGAGATAGCCGCGAGAAAAAATCACTTGCGAATAAAGATTATTATAAAACACTGATTGACAATAAAAAAGAAGCTACTTTCCTCACTGATATTGAAGGTGACCTATTTCTTCTTAATAAAAAAGCACAATTACTGACCGGATACTCAGAAGAGGAAATAAAAGATTATCATGTCAGGGACTTGTTTGTTACCCTTAAAGATCATGAGAATCCCTTTGATGCACAGCAGTTTTCGGAATTTACTGCCCGGATATTTCTGGTAGATGTGCGCCGGTATCTCATACCTGTTCTGATTGATTTTAAAGAAATAGAGGGACAAAAATTCCTTGGTACCTGTGTTCCTGTGGAAACAAAAGAGATTACGCCCGCAGTAAGGGAACCGCAGGTCAGACAGCAAGAGGAATCGTTGTCCTTATCGCAACCTGAAGGAACCAAAGAAATACAGGGACGCTGGACCGTTGATTTTGAGCACCGTATTAGAAATTTGCTTAACAACATGTTGGGATTTGGCTCCATACTTATCAAGAATCCAGTGGTTTCAAAAGATAAAAAGTTGCTTGCCCCTGTTGAATCCATCATTAAAAGCGGAAGCCAGCTAAAAACACTTCTGAATAAAATAAGCTTCGGAGAAACTGATTCTTATGAAGTTACCCGAATCCCCTGTCCTCTTGCCCCCATTCTTCAAAAAGCCCGGATTTTGCTGGATCCCGAGGCCCGTCAAAACAACATGACCATCCAGATCAGGCAGCCCGATGAAGTGACTGTATTTACAGATGAATTCCTTTTACTGGAACTGATAAAATTCTTGCTGACAAAGGCGCTCCAATATACCAGAAACGAACAGGTTTTTGTTGATGTTGCCTATGAACCAAACCGTGATAAGGTCTCAATTGTTATCGATAATCTGGGACAGGACATTCCTCAGGGAATAATCAATTTTATTAAACGCGACAATGCCAAAACCCTGTATGATATAAATAATCCGGTTTTATCGCAAAATCCGGAAATTAAATCTCTCTTAAACACACTGAACCAGATTGACGGGAAAATAATATTTTCAACCGGCGAACGAATGGCTGAAATCGCAAAGATTACCTTACCGGTGGCACCCGACATCGACTCCCTGGATGAAAACACGCAAATGGAACAAGACATTAAGGGAAAGGAGCTGAATATTTTGATCGTCGAGGATGACAAATTCCATGCATCACTACTGAACTTGTATTTCGAAAATATCTCCAGTGTGTCTACAGCATTTTCAGGAAACGAGGCACTTAATATAACTGAAATGTTCTATAACAAAGGGGTGATTTTCAATGTTGTCATCATGGATATAGGACTGCCTAAACCCTGGGATGGAATTCTGCTTAAAAATGAAATGGAAAAACGGTGGCCCGAATATCAGAACATCCCATTCCTGGCCCAAACCGCATTTACCGCTAAAAGTATAAGCGACCGCCTGACCGACAATAATTTCCGTGGATATCTGGTTAAACCCATCAATCGAAGTGACTTATTGCGTTTAATTCATAGAACAACGCAGTGATCCTTTCGCCGGTGCATTTCCGTTTCAGGAAAAAAGCAAAGTGATATTAATATTTTCTTTGTACATAAATCTCGTTTCTATTTTATTATATTTGTTTCAATTTACATGGAGAGGATATTATGATTTTGTCGCCATCAGACTTTTTATCCGGAAACCGGTTTTTCATCTTCATTGTTTTTACAGCTTTTATTTTTCTGATGTCATGCATCCCTCAGAAAAATCTACTTCTGATGCAATACGATAAGTTGATTGACAGCACCTATGCAACAACTTTTGAAGGTAAAAATTTCGAAGATACCATTTACCGTATCCAGCCTAACGATTATTTGTACATCAGTATTACCTCTGTTGAAAAACCAATAACTCAGTTTGTCGAACCAGTTGCAGGTATCAATTACCTGAACAGTGAAAACCAGGCGCTGGTCGGATACCATGTATATGATGATGGCACCATCTATTTTCCCTATGTCGGCCTTATCCAGCTTGGAGGTTTGACCATCAGGCAGGCACGTGATTCGATGAAAGTGCATGTGAACAAAATTGTTGGGCGTTGCAGAATTGAAATTACCCTGATCAACAACACCATATACATGCTTGGAGAGTTTTCAAAACAAGGAACCTATAACATGACACGCAACAAACTATCAATATTTGAAGCAGTATCGTTGGCCGGGGGATTAACAGATTATGCCAAACGGGATAAGATAAAAGTCCTGCGAACTGAACATGGAGAAAAAAAAATGTACCTTGTTGACATCAGCAGCGGAAACCTTATAGGAAAGCGTATGTTTTATGTTTATCCAAATGATATCATCTATGCAGAACCAATGAGAGCCAAATCAATTGGCATTACACCAACATTTTCTCTCGCCGTGCTTACCACCGTTGTTACTTTTGCAATATTAGTCGTATCACTGTTTAAATAGAATCAATTGGGCAAAGTCAGTTCAAGTATTACAGGGGGGCTTGATTTCAGAAGGGTTTTAAATAAATACCTGAAAAACTGGTATTTGTTTGCCATTGCGCTGGTAATTGCCTACCTGTTTGCCATGACCAAAAACAGATATGTTATTCCAATCTATAGTCTTTCGACATCGGTACTGATCGAAGATAAAAGCAACAAATCGGTACTTGACCAACGTGGCTCCATTTCAGCTGACCCTCTTTTTCTGAATTCAAAACTGATCGACAACCAGATCGCTATCCTTAAATCCTTTTCGCAGATCAGGCGGATTATTGAAAACCTTGATTTTACGATCTCTTACTTTGCGATGGGGAAATACACCATGGAGGAGATTTATAAACGAGCTCCATTTATTGTCACTTTAAAACCAAATCACAAACAAGTAAAATCAATACAATTTGACTTACAATTTGTCGAATCTGACAAATTTCAAATTTGGTCGGAGAAGATTGCTGCTTTTAAAACCCCCAGAACATACCGCTTTAACGAACAGATTGAGAACGAGGGTTATTCATTTTCAATTCAGATTAAAGACAGCATCCATCCCGAAGATTACCGGGGACAGGTTTACGGATTTGTTGTCAACGACCTGAACCAGATCACCGGGGAATACCGCAAAAAAACGAACATCACGGCCGAAAAATCAGCATCGGTGATCACTATTTCATCATCCGGCCCTAATAAGGAAAAGGAAAAAGATTACCTTAACGAGTTGACCAGAATATTTTTAACAACCAACCTGGAGAAGAAAAACAGGATACTGACAAGTACGATTGAATTCATTAACAGTCAATTGCTCCAGATGGGGAAGGATCTTGACTCGGCTGAACAACGATTGGAAGAGTTCAGGAAGACCAACAAATTCATGCAGCTGTCGGCCAAGTCGGCCTCTTTGCTAAGCGACATGAACAGCGAATCGAAAAACCGGGCCAACCTGATCGCCGATCTCAAATATTACGAATACCTTCTTGATTATATCCAGACCCACAATTCGTTCGAAGATATCATGATGCCCTCAACGGTCGGGCTTAGCCTGCCACTCTTTTCCGACCTTGTATTAAAATTGTCGACGGTTACACTTGAAAAAGAAGACCTGATTGCCAATTCCTCACGTTCAAACCCTTACATTCAAACCCTCGAGGAACAAATCATTAATATGAAAAATGCCCTGCTCGAAAACATGCGGAGCATTATCGCGACTACCAATATAAAAATTGAGGATGTCGACAAACGCCTCATGGCCAAAGACGCCGAGTTTGCAACACTGCCTGGCATTGAAAGGGAATATCTTGAAATTGAAAGGAAATATAATGTTTTCAATAATTTATATGATTTTTTATTAAGAAGGAAATCGGAAGTTGAAATTCAACGTGCAGCCAATACTTCCGACCATGAGATTGTTGACTATGCAGGTGATACTGGAATTGCCATTGTTTCAGCCAGCCCGAAAACAGCCTTTATCAATGCATTTATCTGGGCACTGCTCTTTCCCGCCATTTTCCTTTTTATTGTCGTGCTTTTTAATAACCGGATCATGTCACAGGATGATATCGAGGCAATGACGGATGTTCCGGTTATCGGAACACTTATCCGGAATACCGACAAACGAACCGGAAAAATACTGCTCCATACCCATTCCTTCTTTACGGAAATTCTGCGTATTATCAAAATCAAGCTCAACCTCGACCCGCTGAAGGGCGAGCAAGTTATAACCGTTACCTCCTCAATTGTCGATGAGGGGAAAACTTTTGTGGCTATAAATCTTGCTTCAATCTATGCTCTTGCGGGCAAACGAACCCTCTTGCTTGGGTTTGACCTGCAGCGTCCGAAAATCGCAGAAGCATTCAACCTCACCAGAAATGAAGGGGTTACCAATTATTTGATCAATGATACTTCGGTTGACGAGGTTATTCAGAAAACATATACAAAAAACCTTGATATTTTATTATCAGGGCCTGTTCCACCCAATCCCGATGAATTGATCGAATCGGAGAAAACCAAACGGTTGTTTGCCGAATTGCGTCAAAAATACGAATACATCATTATGGATACTCCCGCCATTGGGTTTGTTGGCGATGCATTTCTGCTTAACCGGTTTTCGGATGTGACACTTTTTGTTGTCAGATACAACCATTCAACAAAAAAACATTTTATCGAAGCGCTCAGTCAGGCTGTCGAGAATAAAATGAAGCGATTGTATATTGTTTTTACCGATGTCAAACAAAAAGTTAAAATCCACGACATACAATTTAACCAGGAAGAACAAAAGCGAAAGTATCTTATACCCAGGCTGTATGTTCTTGCCAGAAAGTTCATTATTGAAATTATCAGGAAATTCTGATTTTAATATATCGTTAATCACTTAAAACAATCACCATGAGTAAAGTTGCATTAATAACGGGAGTGACGGGTCAGGACGGAGCCTACTTGTCTGAATATCTGCTGAAGCTTGGATATATTGTTCATGGTGTCAAACGGAGATCATCGCTTTTCAACACCGACCGTATTGATCACCTCTACCAGGATCCGTTTGTAAGCAATAAAAATTTCTT
>Ga0247842_10004487_pt1 | contig 17383 bp, 15 predicted proteins | sample LaCruzMarch2015__3_FD_192411 | JGI IMG/M metagenome (GOLD analysis project Ga0247842, IMG submission 192411) | Freshwater microbial communities from meromictic Lake La Cruz, Castile-La Mancha, Spain - LaCruzMarch2015_19m | ecosystem: Environmental > Aquatic > Freshwater > Lake | place: Spain...
AGTTTTTGCCTCGCAGAGCGAGGCGGCGATTTCAAGTTTTTCTTTGGCGGCAAATTCTTTTAATTCGGCCATTTGGGATTCAATGGATAATATCTGTCGGTCATCTTCATCGGTGGATTTGCGGGCATAGAGAATATATTTCATAGAATTTAATTTAAAAAAAGAAAAGTTTGCTTTTGGCTGGCAAGGCGGAAAGTTTGAATTTTTAGCTCAATTTGAGTGGGAGCTGGCGTCGCGTAGCGACGCATTTCCCAATTGGCACAGATTTTATATTGAAGTTCGGACAGAATTTAAAAAAATGTTTTAAGCCAGCTTTTAAAAGCGCCCCCAGCCCCCGCTTTTAAAAGCAATAATTCCTTTGCGGGCAAAGCCCGACTTTAAAAAACTGCCAAAGAACCTGCAAAAAATATCGGCTCGAACTTTATTTTAAGCCAAAAGCAAACTTTTCTTTTTTTGTAGCTCGTTGTTGTATTATAATACATTATTGTCAATTAATGCAAGAAGTTATAGAATTATAAATAACATATGGTTAAGATATCAAAAAAATTAGGTAGTAATCTAAAAAGAATCAGACTTGAGAAAGGGATGTCGCAAGGCGATATCTGTCGAGCAGCTGGTATGGATAGAGGATATATAAGTAGAGTTGAGGGCGGGAATAAAAATCTTACTTTATCTAATTTAGAAAAAATAGCCTCGGCTTTAAAAATAAATCCTGATGAGTTATTAAAAAACAATTAAATTTATGAATTACTGGGTAAAAAATAGTATTGATTTAGCCTCCAAGCCAGGGTACTTGGATAATATTTATAATGTTTATCCAATGGAGGTTGGCGATATAAGACAGTTTCCTAAGGAATTGCGAAATAAAATAAAATTAGCTTGTGAAGCTGGCGATAAATTAGATTTGATAAAATTATTATTGAATAACCTCGATTTATTTCCAATAAAGGATTCTTATATAGCTTTTTTAAGAAGAAATAAAGGTGCATTGGACATTAATCCTGGAACAGTTGAAAGAATAGGGGGTAGATTATTAAATATGGGCTTCAATGAAATTATAAAAGCCAGTTCACAGCCGAAAGAAACTAATAGACAAATTGGTCCGCTTTTTCATCGTTGGATTCCGAAATTGGGTTATCCGGTCTTGAGCGAGCAAGATTTTTTAAACCATAAAGGCGTAGCATTTTTAGAAGGATCGGATACGTACTTAAAAGATTTTTCAAATAAATATTTAAAAACTAAACTCAAGAAGGGCTTAGATTTGTTATTAAAAGTAAAAAGTAAATATATAATTGGAGAAGCTAAATTTTTAACTGATTTTGGCGGACATCAAAATGCACAATTTAACGATGCTATAAATCTTCTTCATGGCAAGGGTGGTAATGCCGTTCGTATTGCGGTGTTAGACGGAGTTTTATGGATAAAAGGCAACAATAAGATGCATAATTATATTAAAAAAGAGAAGGGTGCGGCAATGAGCGCACTTTTGTTAGAAAATTTTATAAAAAAATTTTAATAGCTTGAATAAACTGAATAAGAGATCGGCTTATTGAATAAGTCGGTTTTTTTATCCAAAAGAGATAATCTTTTTTCAATGATGTTGATAGCGTTATTGTTTAAATCAATTCCAATCCAGTTTCTGTTTAATTTTTCGGCAGTTATGATTGTTGTGCCTGACCCGGCGAAACAATCCAGCACAATATTGTTTTCCTTGGAAGAAGCTAAAATTATTTGTTTCAACATAGCTTCATTTTTTTCGGTCGGGTACAATGATTTTTCAAGGCCGGGATCTTTGAAGTCCCAAACATCTTGAATTTTTTTACCCCTGGTTTCATCAGCATAAATGATTTTTCTGGGGTTTCCGGTCGAAGACCACTCAACTAGCCCTTGTTTATCTAGCTTAGTTAATTCTTCGGGATTATATCTCCAATGTCTTCCCTTCGGCGGATTTAAACCTTTCCAAGGTTTGCCTGTCGGACCGTTTATTGTTTCTCCTTTTGCATGCAAAGGGGTGGTGGCATATCTCCTACCAAATTGATCAATTTTAGGAAATTGCCTAGTAATTTCTTCATCCGTTAAAGGCATTCTGTAGTCGGTCCAATTTATTGGGTCAGATCCGTTAGGTTTTGTTTTGGAATAAAAATATATTACATCTTTTATATTGCCAAATGCTTTTCTTTCAAAATTTTTAGGATTGCATTTTAATCTTGTTATGTCATTTCTAAAATTTTCTTCTCCAAAAATTTCATCCATTAAAATTTTTATGTAATGGCCGATTTTTTGGTCAATATGCAAATATATGCTACCATCATCGGCAAGAAGTTCTCTTAGAAATATCAAGCGTTTTCTGATAAATTCTAAAAATTCAGTATTTATTAGTTTATCACTATAAAAAATATCTTTATCATATCCGATAAAATCTTGCCCGGTTCCAAACGGAGGGTCAATATAAATTAAATTTACCTTACCCCTAATTCCGTCGTTTTCGTAAAGAGTTTTTAAAATGTTTAAGTTATCTCCTGAAATTAATTTATTTATATTGCTTGTTCCATGTTTTTTTTCTAGTTTAAGTTTCGCCGGTTCCGTATTGTATATAATTACTTCTTCTTTTTCTTTGTTTGGATAGTACAATTCACATCCTCCTCTTGGCCTTCTGTGCTCGGGGGTTATGTTTTTAATAAGATTTATTTGTTCCTTATTTTTTTCTTCAGAGGTGGATTTTATTATATCAATTACAACGCCTTGAATCATTAAATTCTCCGGTTTAACATAGATTGGGTTCATCCTTACGTTTGCCGGTTGTAAACGAATTCGGCCTTTTTCTTTATAAATTTTTTTTAATGTAACTTCGCTATTATCAATTAAGGCAACGACCTTTTGCCCGTTGTCTGCTGTTGATTGATTTTTTATTATTACAATATCACCATTATTAATATTTTCCTCAATCATGCTGTCGCCGCTTACCCGTAGAGCAAAAAGATCAGATGTTTTTGGTAGATTAATTTTAGGTACTGCGATAGTTTCTTTTTCTTCTATTGCCTCAATGGGTTGACCAGCGGCGATAGTGCCCAAAAGTGGGATTTTAATAAAATCCTGAAAAATATTTTTTGTTTCGATGCCACGCCTAGAATTATCGTGCTTAATTAAAAATTCTTTTTTAATTAAAGCGTCAACGTGTTGATATACTCCAGAAAGCGCCTTAAGCTTAAAGTGCTTTTTTATTTCCTCAAAAGTAGGTGCGTAGCCATGCCTTTCAGTATAAATTTTTATGTAATCGTAAATTGCTTTCTGTTTTTTCGTTAATGTGTGCATAAATTATATTAATTGAAAAGGATATTATGTTATCAATTATATTATACCGAAAATTTACTGAATTTTAAAGAGAAGTTATCCACAGTTATTTATGTATAAAAAACAACCAGGCCATAAACAAATAAAATCGTTTTTTAAAATTTGGCTCTCTGTCTTGATAGTATGCTTATAAAATTATAAATATTTAATAATAATCATAATAAACATTTAGAAATAAAATTCATAATGTTACAATATTACTTTCTCTGGTATGAAAGGCTAGATTAGTACTCAAATGTGTTTTATATTAGCCAAAAAAATAATTTTTGGCTAAGACCAGAACAATAATATTAGTAAAATTATTATTGGTTGCTCCTGCTTTGTTTCCGTTCTAGTCTATTACAATCCTAGTTTTACTTGCGTAGCTGTATCTTAAGAAATGTTTTAAATTTTATAAATATTGAGAAGTCGTTTTTTATTGTGTATTTTACAATTATGGTGCCTTCATGTATAAGTATAAATAATTGCTTATATTAAAGTACTTTACATATGTAAGGCATAGTGATATACTGTAGACACTTATTCATAATTAAAAAAATATGGAATCACATCCACAAAAAAAACTTTCCGTCGATGACTTATTCTCTGATAGCGGGCCATTTGACGAACAAGCGCTGGTTAATGCTTTACATCCTTTAATTACAATTCAAAAGCCGGCTAGTATCTTCTTTAAAGGTGCAAAACTGAATGCTAAGCAAGCAATACTTGCATATGCCTTGGCAAAAAAACTTCTTAAGTCAAAAGAGTTAATAAAGACAGACATAATTACCGCAGTTGAAATCCATAAGGCCACAGGCCTAAAAAAGGGTACGGTTGACCCTACTTTTAAGGCATTAAAAGAAGACGGCTTATTGGTCGGCAAGTCCGAATGTGAGATTCCAACACATAAAATTTTTACAGTCATTGAATTATTAACTTTAAAAAAGGAATAAATATATGTCTAATGAAATTTTTATGAATCAACGTATTGACGAGATTGAGGCAAGAGTGAAACAAATTGAAGAACGCCTCGCTTTAACGGCGGCCAAGCAACCATCGACCGTCGCTATACAAACCAAACCTCTCTCATTGCAGGAGTTTCTTATTGAAAAAAAACCTACAGGTGACGTGCAGAAAACTTTAGCTATCGGTTATTTTTTGGAAATTCATGAGAAAATAGGCGCATTTAATGTCGCCGATTTGTTAAGAGGATTTGAGCGGGCAAAAGAGAAAAAGCCACTTAACTTAAATGACAAGGTTAATATGGCGATTAGGAACGCATATTTTGATGAGGTGGTTGAAAAAAAAGATAATAAAAAAGCTTGGCAACTCACCAATAAGGGAATTGCTTTCGTTGACAATAGTTTTAACAAGTCTAATTAATTATGCAAAAATATGAATAATCAACAAATCAGCAAAATTAGTCAACAGCTAGCCGATCATGAAAAAAGGATATGTAGACTTGAGGGGGTGGCCGATGAAAATCCGAGTAATAATTTAGAGATTAAGACAAACGAGACACAAAAAGTTTCGCCAAAAAGTAAAGGAGATAATTTGTTGCCTCCGGTTCAAAAGCTTATTCAAGATGGTTATTTAAAAGAATGGCGTTCTGATGTTGAGGTTTGTCAAAATTTGAGTATGAAATTACTTACAAAAAAGAAACCATTGCGGTCCAGCGTTGCAAATGTCCTAAGGGCGATGGTTAAAAAGGGGATATTAACCCGGAACAAAATTCAAAGAGATAAACGAGAGATTCTTGTTTATAAACAAACGTAATTATGGAAAAAAAGTTTAAAATTTTTGCAAGTTGTGTAGTTACTAATATAGATACAATTGCTCAACGAGCGATCGCCTTTTTATATTTTCGGACAAAATTTATTGGCGGAAAGGCAACTTTGCAAGAGTTACTTTCTGATTTTGAATCTGCAGGCCTCGGAAGACCTCAACCATCAAATTTACGTCAAACATTAACAAATGACAGGCGTATTAAAAGAGTTGCCGTTGATACATGGATAATACCAGCCAACAGGTTAGTAGATATTGAGGTGAAATTATCTAGTTGTCTACAATACGTAAGGGATAAAAATTTTTTTTCTAATACTACAAAAAACAAAAAAATTTATAGCGATGATTTTATTGATTCCCAACGAGTAAAGGATCTTAAGGGGGTTACTTTAAAAAAGTATGATTTATCCCGCTTAATTAAAATGTGTCAAGAAATTAACGACAATTTTTCACGGAAAAATTATATTTCTGTAATTATTTTAGTTAGAACTATTATGAATCACGTGGCCCCTATCTTTGGTTTGAATAGTTTTTCCGAAATTGCTAATAATTATAAATGTGAAAAAAGTTTAAAAAGTTCTTTATTAAATTTAGAAAATTCATCTAGGACGATTGCCGACGGGTATTTACATATACCAGCAAGAAATAAAGAAAGTTTACCAACTAGTACGCAAGTTAATTTTTCTCAAGATATGGATTTATTACTGGGTGAAGTTGTACGATTATTGAAGTAAAAAAGAATTTGCCGCCAAACCGCACTAATGTGCGGAGCGGGCTTCGCCCGCGGAAAAACTTGAAATCGCCTAAAGTCGGGCTTCGCCCGCAAAGGAATTATTGCTTTTAAAAGCGGGGGCTGGGGGCGCTTTTAAAAGCTGGCTTAAAACATTTTTTTAAATTCTGTCCGAACTTCAATATAAAATCTGTGCCACATGGGAAAGTATTGTATTTATTGGCTTTTTTTATAGGATAGTGTATAATGCCTAATAGATATAAGGGTTTATTAATAATTTATAATAATTCCTCTTAATAAGGGGAGTAAAAGAAAAATTATGTCAAAAATGACTAAATCTCAATTGTTAGATGCTATGGCGGGTGAAACCGGCATGAGCAAGAAAGATGTGGCTAGTTTTATGGAAAAGTTAGCCAATTTAGCCTTGAAAGAGGTTAAAAAGAACGGTGAATTCGTAATCCCAGGTTTGGGTAAATTAGTCAAAATCAACCGCGCGGCCAGAATGGGCAGAAACCCAGCCACCGGCGAATCCATCCAGATTAAGGCTAAGACTGTTGTTAAATTTAAAGTTGCCAAAGCGGCCAAAGAAGCAGTATTGTAAAAAGAGCCTAATATAAATAAAAAACACCTCCTTTTAACGGGAGGTGTTTTTTATTTATCTGTATTGGTTTTTTATCTTTTGGCTCCTGAATAAGCGATTGATCTTACAATGTCCCAGGCTAAAGCGCTAACCGGCGCGTGGCCGTAAATCGCTTTAAAGCTTTTGATGGCGGCTTTTTCGCTATTAGTGTTTCGGATAGCCGGCCTTAAACCGTAAGAAATTACGGTAACCGCCGCGTTATCATTCGGATTTTTCATGTCTGGCGCGCGCTTGTAGACTTTTTTAAATTCTACAGCGGCTTTGGCTTCCGCGGCCGTGCTTTTTTCGCCCGGCCATCTGCCGTTGCCGATAGCAATCGCGTCTTTCCATTGGGCTTCAGTGGACGGCACCCTGCCAAAAGCGGTTTTATAAGAATTTATCACTCCGGCTCTTTCGCCGGCGCCTAAAATCTTAGTGGAGGGCGTGCCATAATTAACGAAGTTGGTAATCGCTGATTTGATTTCGGCCGTAACATTTTTTAAGCCGCTTACCAATGGAGCTGTGTATTTAGAGGCAGCGCTAGTTTCGGTTGATGCGTTTCTGGTCGCGCCCATGGCGGTTAAGAGGGATCCAAGGTTGCCGCTGAACATAGTGGCCGCGTCGGTTAAGACATTCTGCCATTGCTGGGCATAGGCGCTCGGAGTCGCGGGCGTGGTTGGCGTTGGCGTGGTTGTAGTGGTGGTGGTTGTTGTAGTTTCGGTTGTGGTGGTGGTTGTGGTTTGGTTGGATGATCCGCTGCTGCCACTGCTTCCAGTTATTGCCGGAGGAGGCAGACAAGTTGCGCTAGCGCCTGAACCTGATAAGGTATAGCCGCTAATACAAGTAGCCGCGCCGCAGGTACCTGTGTTATAGGTAGCCGCGCCGGTTAACACCGTACAGGCGGAGCAAGTCGCGCTCTCACCGGTTCCGGATACTTCATAGCCATTGTCGCAAGTAGCCGCGCCGCAGGAATAGTTATAGGTAGCGGCGCTAGACAGAGCAACCAAAGAAACGGTGAAAACCTGGGAAGCTTCGGTAGTAGAGGCGATTGTCGCGGGAGCGGCGCCGGTTATGTCGTTAACCGTACAGCCAATAGTAGTGCTGGCAACTTTAATAGCCTTGACATTAGCATCTGTTGAATAGATTTTAAAGCTGGTGCTCGAGGCGTTGGTTACGGTAAAACCACCGTCGTTGAATGTCCAAGTTCGCGCTTCAGAACCGCTTTTAATTACTATGCTGGAAGTGGAGCTATTTAGAGTTATGCCGGTAACGGTAATGTCGCCGTCAGCCTTGAAATCCGAATCCGTCAACGCAAAAACAGGAAGAGCCAAAAATAAAGCCAATACAGTTATTACTAGAAATTTTTTCATAGAAATTTAGTTATTAGGCTTTATTAGATTAGAAGCAGGAAACTGTCGTAGTGGCGAACGGATGTCCAGTAGGTTGGCTGGCTCCTAATATAATGTAAATATTTACACCATTTTCTTGACCTGCGTACATACAGAATTTTCCCACAGAAATAGTAGAAGTCGCTTGTCCGCCCGCTCCGACGCCTAATTGTCCGAATGGAGTGGTGGAAGCCACGCCAAGTTTAAGAGTAGCATTTAAAGCGCCGGTTATAGAGGTGTTGCCAGCCGCTAAAGTTCCGGTGGTGGTTAAACTCTCATTGCTAAAGCTGATTGCGCCGGTATCAGAAGTTAAACTTGCCGATTTTAAAATTGCTGAACCAGTCGTAGAAGCAGTTCCGGCTAATTCTAAAGTGCTAGCAAAGGTAGCCGCTCCGGTCAAAGCTAAAGTGTTGCCAAAAGTCGCGGCCCCGGTTACAGCCAGAGTATCCGCGAAACTCGCGCCTTTGGCAACCGACAATAAGCCGTTGCTGTCAACCTTTAGCCAGGTAGCGGTAGAAGAACCGATTACGAAGGCGTTTTCACCGGCCGTGTTATTAATTGACAAAGTCGCGAACGGCGTGGTTGTACCTACACCAACTCTATCGGCTGTGCCTACATAAAGAGTGCCCGAGTCTACATTCAAAGTTCCGGCAGTAGTAATATTAGCCCCGATAGTCGTAGCCGCTCCAACGATTCCAACCGTAGCGAGAGTAGCAACCATGGAGGCGACAACCACCTGGATAATCAGTTTTGATTTAAATATTTTTTTCATAATTGTAATTTTTCTTAAGTTTTAACAAAAATTAATATTTAGGCCTAACAGAATATTAATTTTTATTGTTTTTTTATTATTTATTAATTAATTTATCAAGTGTTTAGAGTTTTAACCCGATTGCTCAGGGTTCGACCTTTTTAAAACTCTGATTGATAAATAGTTATTATTAAACAAAAACAAAAAAATCGGCGATAACAAAAGTTAGCCGATTTTCATATATAAAATATTAAAAACCTCGTTTAGTTTTATTTGAAATAAATTACAAAAACAAAACATAAGCATGGGTATGGCTTTTATGATTTATTTATTGTTTATATTATAACATATAGTAATTTTAAGAGCAATAAAAATCCCCCTAGGTTGGGGGCTGTTATTGCGAGTGATTCTTCTTATATTATATTATGTCATGCTGGAGCGTAACGAAGTGGAGCGATAGCATCTTGAGATTCTATCGGTCGCCCCGACCAAAGCGTCGGAGCTCCCTCCAGAATGACATAGTCATCTCCACTTATCCACATACTGGCCTAGGCCGAATTGGTTTAGTTTATTTTTTAACTTAGTTTTAGCTTGCAAGAAAATTATTAAAGAGGCCAAATCAATTGAATAACGGTTGCCTATTATTTTATATTTGATTTGATTATATTGAATGGCGCGGCGGATAGTTTTAGTCTGGACACCGCCGATTTTAGCGGCTTCGGAAACAGAAAGCCAAATGGGAGTATTAATCTCATTGTTTAAAATAGGCTGGATATTATTATTTATAGTTTGTTTTTCAGCCATTTTTTTAGACTTAAGTCTACATTCTTGTAGACTTAAGTTAACTAAATATCTATTTTAAGTATAAAGTTTATGTATAATTAGACTTTAGTCTACATTGTTGTAGACTAAAGTCTTGAGAATTTTTAATCATACTATAGTTAAAGTCTACATTATCCTAGACTAAAGTAGGTAATTTTCATTTTTACATATTATTTTTAAGAATGCAAGAGGGGGCTGTCATCCTGGAGTGAAGCGATAGGATCTCGTGGTTATTTTACTTTTCACCAGATTCTATCGGTCGCTGGCGCTTCCTCCAGAATGACATAATAGACTTTGTTTGCCTTTTACCTATCTATATGTTATTATAGTTCATAACTATATTCTCTGGCTGGACGGAATCCCGCAAAGAGAAAAATTAGCCAATATTGGCAAGTAATTTTCGTTTTCCACCCCAGCTTAGAAATTTTATTTCTAACGGGGTAAACGATTATTTTTTATTAAACGCGATTTAACTGTAACAATACTTAATATTTCTCGTATAATTAAATGAAGATAGGCAAAATAGAAGAAAAATTGCTATTATACAAAATCAAAAAAAACGACAAAGAAGCCTTTGTTAAGGCTTATGATTTGTATGTAGATCAGCTTTATAGATTTATTTATTTTAAAGTAGGCAGCCGGGAAGAGGCCGAAGATTTATGTTCAGCCGTTTTTTTAAAAACTTGGAATTATATTTTAGAGAACACTTTAAAGGACCATAAAACTTTAAAGGCTCTGCTCTATAAAATCGCCAGAAATTCAATCATTGATCATTATCGAAAAAATAAAGACAGAGAAAATATTAGCCTTAACGGCGATAACGGAGTTGAAGTTATTGACGAGAAGCAAAGCGCGGCCAGAGCTATGGAATTAAAAACCGACCTTTTAGTTTTAGAAACTAAATTGCCGGAGTTAAAAGATGAGTATCGCGAAGTAATAATTTTACGTTTCGTCAATGAACTTTCAATTAAAGAAGTTGCTGAAATTTTAGGCAAGTCAAAAGGCAATACCCGCGTTCTGATTTTTCGAGCGCTAAAAGCTTTAAAAGAACTTTTAGAGAGTGATGAAAAAATAAATTTGAATGACAAATAGCGATATGAACGACAAAGATTTATTAAAAAAATTAAATAATCTAAAAGCTATTAAACCCGATGATAATTGGAAAAAAAATTATCGGGAGATTTTGTATAGCCAAATTTCCGCCGGCCAAACGGTTAATAGATCAGAATCTAATCTAAAAACAATTTGGGATAGTATAATGCCGGGTAAAGTTTTTCTGGACATGGCCAAGCCGGTTTGGGTAACATCTTTAGCCAGTGTTTTGATTTTAGTAATTGGCATTGGCGGAGTTTATGCTTCAAAAAATACCAAACCCGGCGATTCATTATATATTGCCAAGATTATAAGCGAGAAGGCCAAGTTGGTTATGGCTTTTAATGAAAAAGATAAAGCTAAATTGGGTTTGGAATTCGCCACTAACCGAGCTAAAGAAATAACCCAAATTTTAGAAGAGTCTAAAGAGTCAGAAGATAAAAAGGGCGCAAAAGTAGAGCAATTAACGCAGAATTTTAAAAAAGAAATAAGCCAAGTTAAAAATAGGCTAACCACTATTAAAGCGACTGAAAATCAAAACAGGGAAGAAGAGCCGGAAGTTTTCGGCGCTAATTTAGGCAAGAACGACCAGAGGATGGAAGTCGCCGAACAAGCTAAGCCGGCGGTTGGTATACAAGCCCAGCCAAGTTTAGTTGCTACGACTACTCAAGAAAATTTAAATAGTTCGGGTAAGGTTTTAGAAGAAGCGGAGAAGATGCTTGATGAAGAAAATTATGGCGGCATTGTAAATAAAATGGAAGAAGCAAAACAAGTTGTGAATAAAGAGCTTGAAAATACTGAAAGCGGCCAGGTTAAAGGCGTAAGCGAGACGGCAACAAGCACGCAGTAATTTTTTATTGTCATGCTGGAGCGTAACGAAGTGGAGCGATAGCATCTCGTCGTTAATGCAACTTTCACGAGATTCTATCGGTCGCTCGTTCCTCACTTCCTCCAGAATGACAATACTATATTAACATTAACGCGAATTAGATTGTTTGCCTAAATGGTGGACAGTCTAATCCGCATTAAGCGGGTTACGGTAAAACTAAAAAGGTCGATCTGCGACGCAGAGGTTTTACTAAATTAATTAATCAACTTGTTTTTTAAATTTTTTTATCCCGGTTTATCCGGGAAAGGCTCCGCGATTGATCATCGTGAGCTACCGAGTAAATCAGCAAGCTAACCCCCCACACTTATATTAATAAGTCGGGAGGTGAATTACCCATGCGATTTGCCAACCCCGTACGTTTATTACTATAAGCGTGGGGGAGGCGGGATTCCGGTTGATTTGCTTATAATTAATTTAAAAACAAGAAAGGACAAATTTTCTATGGAAAGATTTAAGAAAATCTTTATCGTTAGCATGATGTTTGTCACCGTTCTATCAATGAGCATAATCGTGGCCCCAGAGGTCGGCGCTACTGCTTCAGCCGGTGACTTAATCAAGATGAGCGGACTTTCGTCTGTTTATTACTTGGCTGCTGATGGTAAAAGATATGTTTTCCCTAATGAGTCAACTTACTTTTCCTGGTACGGAGATTTCTCCGGAGTTGTGACTATTCCTCAAAGCGAGCTAGAGTCATATCCTTTAGGAGCTAATGTAACCGTTAGACCGGGTACTAAATTAGTTAAGATTACTACTAATCCGAAAGTTTACGCTGTAACCGCGGGCGGTAATTTACTTGCCATTCCTGACGAAACTACAGCCGCGACTTTATACGGAGCTAACTGGGCCAAGAGAGTTATTGACGTGTCTGACGCTTTCTTTACTAATTATAAGATTAGTTCAGGAACTGCCGTCGCGACCGCTTATCCAGCCGGCAGTTTAGTGAAGTTTGGAACTTCAGCTGATGTATTTTATATCAATGCTGACGGTACTGCTTCAAAAATTGCCAGCGAAGCGGCCTTAACCGCCAATAGATTTAAAATGGCTGATGTTATCACTGCCACCATTGCTAAGCCAACCGAAGGCGCTCAAATTTCAGGCGTTGTCGGAACCTTGACTGACACTTCGTCAGGCGCGGGCGGAACGGCTAATGCCGGCACTGGTATAACTGTAGCTTTGGCTTCAGATACTCCGGCTTCAGCTACCGTAATTACCAACACAGCCGCGACCGGAAACGGCCAGGCGAATGTTAACTTTACTAAGGTTAACTTCACCGCGGCTGCTGACGGCGATGTTAAAATAACCAATTTGAAGTTTAAGAGAACCGGCATTTCAGCTGATGCTGATGTTGAAAGCCTTTATCTCTATGATGGAGCCACCAGACTAACTGATGAATCTTCTATCTCTTCAAATGTTGTTACCTTTAATAATGTCAACGGTTTATTCACCGTTGCTAAGGGTACGACTAAATCAATTACCTTAAAGGGCGATATGCTTTATAGCGCCACTTCAGGTAAAACCATTGGCTTTACTTTAGTCGCGGCTACGGATGTAACCACTAACGGCGCTGCCGTAAGCGGTTCTTTCCCAATGGCCGGCAATCTAATGTCAACCGCCAATGCCACTGATTTAGGCAAATTGATAGTTACCAATACCTCCCCGGCAACCGCCCAGACAATTGACCCTGACACTAAAGAAGCGGAAGTGGCGAAATTTAAACTCGTCGGTTCTGAACAAGCTTTAAGTGTTGAGAAACTTGTCTTCACCGAAATTGGCAGCGTGCAGACTGATGATTTGACTAATTTCAAGCTATTGGATCCGAGTGGCACCGTTATCGGTACAGCCGCTTCTATGAACTCTAGCTATGAAGTCATCTTTGATTTAAGCGCCGCTCCTTATGCTATGGCTAAAGGCGTAACCAAGATTTTAAGCTTAAGAGCAGATATAGCTAAAGGTTCAACCAGAACTTTCTATTTTTCTGTTCAAAATAAGCAAGATATCGTGGTAAAGGATACCAGCTATAATGTTTATGTCCAGCCTTATCAGGCCGGTTCATTCACCGTAGCCGCCCCTACCGATTCCACCAGCATATTCACTATTAACTCCGGTTCTTTATCCATTAATCGCACAACCACCGCCCCGTCCGGTAATATTACCTTGGACGGTTCTAACGTGATTGTTGGTGAATGGGATTTCAGAGCTTCCGGAGAAGATATGAAAGTTAAAGATTTGACCGTTATAGCTTCTTCCAGCGCCCCATCACTGTCAGTCTGGGGTTTGGATAATGCCAAAGTTTATGTTGACGGTGCCCAGGTCGGTTCTACTAAAGATATAACCGCCGCCGGTATCGCTTCATGGGGTTTTGGTTCATCCTTTGTTGTTAAAGCCGGAACTACGGCCAAAGTACAAGTTTTAGCGGATATTAAAAATACAGCTTCAGCTAGTTATACTAACGGAGAAACTGTATTAGTTTCTGTTAAAACCGTAGCTTCTGATGTTCAGAAAATGAGCTCCTTAGGTTACCAGGCCGCGATTGCCGCGACCAACGGAACCGCCGCCGCTTTAACTATTTCTGCTGCTGCTTTATCTGTTTCTAAGTATTCAGGTTTTGGCAACCAGACGGTAATTGCCGGTACTAACGGCGTTAAAATGGGGTCATTTGTAATGACCGCCGGTTCGGCTGAAGGAGTTAGCGTTTCTTCTATTACCGTTGGTTTATCGGCTAACGGATACGCGACCGTAACCAATATGTATTTGAAGGATAATGCTACCGGCGCGACTATTGGCGAAGCCAAGAATTCTCCGGGACTCTCAAATATTTATTCTTTGTCGCCTAATATCATTTTGGCCGCTAATGGTTCAAAGACAATTGACCTTTATGCCAACGTGAAATCAGGTTCAAATGCCGGAGCATGGATTGCTGAGATTAATGCCAGCGGTAGCGGAGTGGTTACCGGCGGTTCAGTTTCTTCAGTAATCGCGGACCAAGCGATCCAGACAATGACCGTTGCCAGCACCGGCACTTTAACCGTTGCTAACGGCAGTATGCCTGATTCAGCTATCGTTTTAGCCGGTTCAACCGGTAATTATGTGGCTGAATATCAGTTCAGCGCGGCTAACGAAGGCTTTACGGTAAGCGAGTTGAAATTAAAAGTTGGCTACGGTTTTGCCACTTCAACTTCAGCCGTAAGCTTAAGCTATGTTGATAAAAATGGAGTTACCCAGACAGGCGCGGCCACTACCTTTATTACCGGCACTGAACCTGACGCCACCGCTACTTTCTCCGGCTTAACCATGTATATTCCGGCCAATAGCGATGCCACTTTAAAGGTTAATATCTCTTTGACGTCAATCGCCAGCGGTGCCGCTTCAGGCGCTACCAGCAAGGTATACCTTGACTTCAATGAAGGCTTTAAAGCTACCGGTGATTCCGGCACGGCAGTAACTACCCCTGATAGCAGCACGGCTGATTTCGCCAGCAATGATTTCTATGTTAGAAAGAGCAAACCGACTTTTGCCAAGCAGACTTTAACCGGAGCTCCTACTACGGGTAATCCGTTGTTTAAATTTACTGTGGTAGCTGACGGCGCGGGCAACATTGAGATTAAACAGTTAGGCTTCACTGTTACAACTAACAGCGTTACCGTAACTGATCTTTATCTCTATAAGCCAAGCTCTTCCACTCAGATAACCGATTCTACCAATTTAGGCAATACAACCGTTACTAGCGGCAGTGTTAGCTTAATAGTCGGTTCTGACCACGATAGCGATGTTTTGACCATTGGTACAACTGCCGAAACTTATGAAGTTAGAGGCACTGTTACCGGTTATGATGCTTCAAATGCTGATAGCATGACAATAAAATTTGCCGTGGATACATCTGATCCAGGAAAGGGCACTGCTCAAGCTAAAGGCGCCGATCACACAACCACTGCCAACGGGTACAACATTTGGTCTGACAGATCAGCTAGCGGCCATACGACTGCTACGGCTGACTGGACCAATGGCTATCTGTTAAAAGACATGGGCAGCATTCAGCAACTTCCGTAATTAATTGTTGAAATTCAGATATTGAAAAGCACCCCTCCGGTTTTTCCGGAGGGGTTGCTTTTTGTTAAGGAAGTTATTATAATTGAAGTTAGTTTAGTGATTTTTTTGACATTTAATTTTCCGCTCCGCTCGGGGCCGCTTTTTTAGAAAAAAACATATGACGATAATCGTGTACTTTTATTTAAGTTTAACGTTCGTGACGCTCCCGCTAGGGGGTCACTTTTTATAACTAAAAAGTAACCAAAAAGTTTTGGGGTGCCTCAATGCGCTATCACATTGATTTATCTTTAAACGCTCACGCCTTGGCGCTTATTCGTCACCCCAAACCCCAAGGTGATTTTTAAATATATTAATAAATAATAAATATTTAAAACTCTATGTTAAAAAAATACAAAATTATAATTATTGCTTGTTTGGTTTTAGTTATCGCCGCCGCCGGCGTTGGTTTTTGGTATTTTAATAAAAATAACTCTGGCGGTGATAACAAACAACAAGATAAAATTACTTTTACTACCGGTTTTACCCTGCTTGATGATGAAAAAAGTTTGGTTAATAGCGAACAAGTTAAGCTTGACCCGGACGCCCGCGCTCAGTTTGAAAAAAAAGTAGAAGAGTATAAGGCTGATTTAATTGCGGCTGCTGACAAAGACGTAAAACTGGCCGACTATAATAATTTGGCGATTTACGAAAAATATTTAGGCAATTACCGCGAATCTTATAACGCCTATTTGCAATCTCTGAATTTAGAAAGCCAGACCAGAGTCAGCTGGCAGAATTTCGCGGATGTTTTATTAAAGATGAAAGCACTAAAAAGCGCGGAAATGGCTTATAAAAAAGCCGTGGAATTAAATAAGTATATTCCGGAAAGTTATGTTAAATTAGCTGATTATTATAAAGCGGTAGGGGATAGCGCGCAAGTTGAAGCAACTTATAAATTGGGGCTGGAAACAATAAAACAAAGCATGGAAAGCGATACTCTGGTTTTAGACGCTTATGCACAGTGGCTGGTTTTGCAAAAAAAATATGAACAAGCCATTAAAATTTATGAAGAGTTAATGGTGAAACAGCCAAATAACAAAGCGGCGATTGAGAGGAAGATAGAGAGTTTAAAGAAATAATTTATTATGCTTGAACTAAAACTGGAAAAATACGCAAAAATACTATTATACGCCGTGCCATTTTTGGCATTGATTTTTGTTGAAGGCTTTTATTATCCTTTTGTCATAACCAAGACGGTTTTTTTCCGCCTGCTCATACAGCTTGGTTTAAGCTTGTATTTGCTTCTCTTAGCTTTGGATTATAAAAAATATAAGCCGCGCTTTAATTTCGGTTTGGCGCTGGTTATTATTTTTTTCTTAATTCATCTTGTTGCCGCGATTTTCGGGTTGGATTTTTATAAAAGTTTTTGGTCGGATTTTGAAAGAATGGAGGGCGTGATAAGCTTAATTTATTTGGCGATCTATTTATTTTTACTGCAAGTTTTTTTGCGTGAAAGAAAAGACTGGCTATTTTATGTTAGATTAATTTTAATCGGGAGCGTCTCGGTTTCTTTATACGGGTTAGCGCAGAAATTTAATATTTTACCGGTTTTTGAAGCCGGCATCGGGCGCGTTACTTCAACCGTCGGCAACGCGGCTTTTCTAGCCGGCTATTTACTCGTTGCCGTTGGCCTGGGGGTTTATTATTATTTTAACGAAGCCAGAAAAAATTATAAATATTTAACGCTAGCGGCGATTGGCTTAAATTTAATCGTGCTTTCTCTGACTTCAACCCGCGGCGCGATTTTGGGTTTGGCCGTAGGCATATTGGTTTTTTTAATTTTAAACGCTATTTTTCTTTCCGGCAAAATACGTAAAAATTCTTTAATAATTTTATTCTCGGTTATTATAATTTTAGGCGCTGGTTATTTATTCCGGTCAAACTTGGCCGA
>Ga0247842_10004488_pt1 | contig 17380 bp, 21 predicted proteins | sample LaCruzMarch2015__3_FD_192411 | JGI IMG/M metagenome (GOLD analysis project Ga0247842, IMG submission 192411) | Freshwater microbial communities from meromictic Lake La Cruz, Castile-La Mancha, Spain - LaCruzMarch2015_19m | ecosystem: Environmental > Aquatic > Freshwater > Lake | place: Spain...
GTTTCACGCATACAAAAATGATAGTTACTTATCAAGATAAAAAAAGTAAAAAAGTAAGTTATTTAGAAATAGATATTCTTGATAATACAAATAAGAAAGTTGAAAACACAAACAAGAAAGTTGAAAACACAAGTAAGGAAGGAGGCTGTACTGGTACTTGTCCTTCAAATTGTTCATCATATCAGTGCAACGTGGACACTGATATACTCTACTGCTCCTGTCCTTCAAGTACTCTAAACGCTGTAGTATCAACAAGTATCACAGATGCAAGACCAGCTGCATCACGTGATGATGCTGATGCATGGAGAACTCAACAAGGATCACAACTTGTAGTGACTACTACAGGGAAAAAAGTCACTGTACTTACGCCTATAGCTGGATAATGCACTCAATGTATAGATGTTCAAATTCATTGTTGATATAATAAATTATTTAATATACTTAAAGAAGGCAATGTTTATTTCTTTAAGTATAGTATAAATGTCGAAATCCGCCGTTCCCGCTCCTGAAAAGGATAGTTCTGGATACACAATCGAAGTCAAAATCGAGTGTATATTAGAAGATATATTGCCAGTTAATAGTGATGCTGTTATTAAAGTAAAAACCTTTAAGAAATTCTTGGGTTATGATTTAAAAACATTAAACATAACAGGAGAATTACAAACAAATATTCATAAAAATGGGTTTACACATACAAAAATGGTAGTTACTTATCAAGATAAAAAAACAAATAAGGTTAATTATTTAGAAATAGATATTCTTGATAATACAAATAAGAAAGTTGAAAATACAAAAGAATGTGGGGATAATCCGTGTTATTACCAGTTTGCATGCTGTGACTGTAGTTGTGATGGTGTTGGTACAGTGTCAACAAATACCGACAATGGCACTTTAGTGACAACATCAAGAGCAAAAACCGCTTTCCGAGTAGGCGATCAAGTTATAGTGAAAAATGCAGCTAGCAAATATACAGTGTTTGTTCTGAACAAGAATAAAACACTGAATGCGTAGAGGTTCAATTATTTAACGATACTTCATGAGTGTAAATTAAAACCACCAAGACTTATTCTTTCGCGTCTTGTTGTGAGTAGTTCTCTTTTTTAAGTTAGACATTCCAAGACCCTTCATAATGAATTTTTTAATTTGTTCTCTCTCATTATAAATTTTATCAATGATTGGCGGAAAGAAAAAACGGAACTTTGGCTTCATATCTTTTAATTCATCAATACATATCCAACGGATCTCTTCTTTCTCAAATATTTTGGTCTTTTTAATCACACTTGGATCCAATCTTTTTTGCAAAAACCGTTGGTTGTTATTGTAGTAAAATGGCAGCTTTTCATCGTATTCCATTGGAAACAAATGTACTCTATATATTTTGTTTTTACCAGATTTATTATCTATATTGTAGGTGCCATGTTTCTCTAACATTTTTTTTAAATCCGCATCAGACCCCAAAAATCCAGTCAATTCTTCACCACCTTCTCTTATAGCCGTTTGAATATAGGTCTCGTCATTGTCACTCCCGCCTCCGAAATCCGAAAACCCAGGAGCTGTGTCTTCATATTTATTTTCTTTTCCAAATAAAAAATACAATTTATTTTTGTGTATTGTTGTAGGCAATATACCTGCTCCCATTTATATAAAATAATAATATTATTATTTTATATGAATAAAACAAAAAAAAATAGAAAAAAGACGAAAAAGACGAAACAAACCAAAGAAAAACATAAATTGCAAAACAAAACAATTAAAAACATAAATCAACCTATTAAATCTTCGTCCTATTCACCTACAATTAATCGCGATCTTGTCACTTTAAAAAGTATTCCTAGAAAGCAGGTTTACGATTGTAATAATAAAGAAGCTTTTGTATTAAAAGAACCATTAAAAATTGGTATACCTGGTTATGTTTTTGGTAAAAACTGTTTTCCATACAACTCACCCGAAGCAAAAAAATTTCTTCTTGGAAATTTAGCAGCAAACAAACACATCCAACCTAGTAAAATTGTTCCTCCTATGCAAGCTCAATCGAATTGCTGGTTCAATTCTATGTTTGTCACTTTTTTTGTAAGTGATAAAGGGCGCAAGTTTTTCCATTTTTTTCGTCAACTTATGATCGAAGGAAGACAAAAAAATGGTGTGAAAATTCCTGGCAAACTATGGGATGCCTTTGCGTTACTTAATTTTGGTGTCGATGCATGCTTAACAGGCAACAGTTACGCATACGAACTAAATACAAATGCTATTATTCGCCAAATTTATAGTAGTATACCTAGCAGTTATAAATCGAAATATCCTTTGGTTGTAGACGTCGATGACGCAGGAAATCCAATAATTTACTACTTGAGTATTATTGATTATCTTAATAATAATGATATTCAAACACTGTTTTTGAGAGAAACTGGAAAAGATTGGAAAAAACAGGTGTCACAAAAAATATCAGGTATGAAACATTTGCCACATATTATCATCATGGAAATTTTTGAAAAAGAAGCAGAAACATTCAATCAAAAACCACTGACATTTACTATTAATAATGCAAGATACAAGTTAGATAGTTCTGTAGTGAGAGACACTACCAAACAACATTTTTGTTCTACTATTACTTGTGAAAAGAGAGAATACGGATATGATGGTATGAGTTTCTCTCGTTTAGTTCCTTTAGAATGGAAAAATAAACTGAATTCTAAGGATTTCACGTGGCAATTCGAAGGTAGTAATAACTCTGATGGTACTCCTTTACAATGGAATTATACAAAATGCTATCAACTTTTGATGTATTATAGGATTACATAAGAAACATATGATTTTCATGTTAAAAAGTTGTTATTTAATAGATTAATTGTATCTTCGTAACTAGTTACTTTAAACCCATGAACTCTTTTATCGTGAAATATTTCGTAGTCATTTCCACCTTCATGAACCATATCACCAAAAAAATATATTTTATCATATTTATTTTCTACAAACTGCAGAGCAAATGTCTTGTCCCAGCCTTTTGGAAACATATCAAAACTGATCTGTCCGCCAATGGAGTATTTAAATTCATCTGCAATTTCACCTAACTGTGCTCTAATGTTTTCAATTAAGGTTTCCCTATATTTGTATTTTTTGTCAAGTTCATTAAATTCTTCTCTCTCACATTGACTACAACTTCTTCCTATAGGAGAGACATTTATTAGACCACTTCTTAATTCTATAAAATTACCCCTTTTTTTTGGTATTTCTAATTGAGATAAACAAAACAATATTTTATTAATGATAAAACAGTATTTTTCTTCACCCAAAAAATCAATTAAACTTTTCTCATAAAATAATTCTTGATTATAAAAACTCTTTAATCCATTTTGTGAAAACATCCATGTAAATAATTTTAAGTTTTCTTCTGTTAGTTGTTCTATCTGTTTTTCTAAATCCGAACCTCCAACAAAACCAATATCAATGTTTTCTTTCAAAACTAATTGTTTCAAGCAATCTTCCATTGGTTTTTCTATTTTTTTACGAGGAACTGTCAATGTTCCATCTACATCAAACAAAATTAAAGTCGTCATTAAATATACTTTATTACACATAAATTATATTTAATTAAAATAACGAATTATAAATGATAAAATAAATACGTGTATGTAAAAATTTTTCATTACTATAATATTTTTATTTATATACATGATAAATAAAAATATTATCACTATGTATATGTATAAAAACACACATATAAACCAAGTTGTTTTAAAAACGAAAGTTTTAACTAAGCCACATGAAATCATGAGAGGTATGATGGGAAAAAAATTTACAGAAGAATTTGAAGCCCTTCTTTTTGTAATGAAACAAAGTTCATCATCTTTTTGGATGAAAAATTGTATAGTCGCACTGGATATTATTTTTATTCAAAATGATAAAATAACAAAAATACATCATAACTGCCCTCCATGCAAACAAAATGAAGAATGTAAATTGTACAAAGGTAATGGAAACCTTGTTCTAGAAATACCAGGTGGAATGTGTAAAGAACTAAATATCAAAAAAGGACATGCTGTTTCATTTACACCAATTTAATCTATCTTTTCTATGTCTCGTCATCATCGTCTTCTTCGTCTTCTTCTTCGTCGTCTTCATACTCTTCATATTCATAATTCATGGTTCGATTTTTATGGTTCTTATCAAATTCAAATTTATACAATAATACTTCAAATTCCACTCTAGGATTGATAATGGGTCGGAGTGTTTTTGCCTTTGAAATAGCACTGGCTACATCTAAGTTTTCATAATATATTAAAGAAGCAGCCGCCAATGCACCACCTCTATGTGCACCTGAATTACAATGAATTAATACACTTTCTCCATTTTCTATTGCAGGGTTAATAAATCGAAAAACAGGATAAATAAATTCTAGTATTTTAGAATTAGCAGAAGTAATATATTTATGCCAATTTCTAATAGCGAAATTATAATATTTAAAATGTTTTTCATGAAAATTAGGTACATTTAAATTATCAAATGTGCAATTTATTACACGAGTTACTTTTAATTGTTTTAAGATTGATAAATTTTCCGCTGCTATTTTATTGCCAACAAATATGGTTCCTTTTCCAATAGGGTGTTTATAAATAGAATCAATATCATTCCATGGATTTATAACTTTATCACTATCGGTTTCTTCCTCTTCCTCTTCCTCATCATCGATGTGGTCTTCATCTTCACCATCGTAATCTCCCCCGTAATCATTTTGATATTGTTTTCTCTCTTCGATTATTTCTTCTACAACAAATTGTTCTTCTGCTAATGACTTAAAATGAAAATTAAATTCAAAACCGGTTTCTGTTTTTATATATTTTTTAAGTTTTTTAATAACATCGTCTTTATTACGTTCTACACGAGGAAACACGACAGCGTCTCCAAACATGGTGCAATAATTATTTGTAATGATATTTTCTTTTTTTATAAAATTATACACACACGACATAATTTCGGTCTCAATGATCTCAAGCCAAAATACAATTGTATTATCTTTACTAGTTATTTTTTCCGGGCTACAAGATCCTAAAACCAAATTTTTATTTAATGTTTTTTTATCTTGTAAATACAAAGCAAGTTGTGAGTTATTTTCATAAATTAGTTTCCTTACAAATCTAATTTCTTTTTTATATGACCTTATCAATGGATGTATTTTTTTTGAATTTTTTATAGAGATATTTTTTTCATTTTTTAAGTAGTTTACCCAATCTGAAAATGAAAAGTTTTCATTATTAAGTAAACGGTAAATTAAGTGTTTAACGCATTTTCTATTCAAAACCTCATTTTTTTGATAATATTTTCGAATAGTTTCTACAAATTCGTCAAAATTATTACGCATTAAATTGATTATTGGTATTTTTTTTTCAAAAGGTCTCATTGTTTCGCATATAATAAACAACCCAGCAGTTTTTATATCCAAAATCACCCATTTCATATACTTGTACAAAGTAAATGCACTGTTGTAATTATTCCTATTTTGTGACACTAATGATGTATCATTTACAAGAAGAAATCTTCCCAAGTCATTTTGTTGGTAGTACCTATGTTCCAATATACCTTTTTCATCTATATTATCAACAACTTTGTTTTTGAAGTCTTCCTTCATTTCATTGGTAATCAAAGGATTATCAGAATGTAATATGATTTCGCAAATTTGTTTATCGATTTTTTCTTTAAAAGTAGTATTTATAATTTCACGATAATCTGGTATTTTTTCTATATCAATAGTTACACCATCTAAAAAGTCAATAGGCATTATTAATATTAACAAATATAAAATTGTAATATTAATCACTTACGAAATATACCCTAAAGAAATATTTGTAAAAGTTTTTGGTTTTCCGATGGTGTCAAACCCATATATTACAGCAAGTTCATCCAAACGTGCAGCATTTGGTAAATTGAAACGATAATAATCTTTGCCTTCACCTAAAGCTTTGTTTCTAGCGTTTTGTATTATTATTTGTAACTGATTATTCATAAAATCGAGAACAGCAGATTCAGTTATAGGAAAATCTAATAAAGTATCATTAGTAGTAATAACAGGTGGTGCGTCTGCTGAAGTTTTTACGGTGACTTTAGTACCAAGAGACAAAAATTTTAACACTGGTTGTGCTATGTATAACAACAATGTTATATTATCATAACCTAAACTCAATGAGTTTGGCAACTCAGTTACATTGCCTAAAATACTAAAACTCTCTCTGTCACTAGCAAGCACAACATTGTTTGTAGGCATATTTGCTCTTAAATATGCCACATTATTAGCTAAAGTATCATTCGCGGCTGAACTAACTCCGACAACTCCGTTCTTTGTCATTTTATATTATATATAAAGAAAAAACGCGCAAACAGTTTCGCTAAACTACTACGATTTTATAGTAAACACAACAGTATTCGATACAAGTGTCAAACCATTACCAGTATTAGATGTAACTGTCGTCCCGTTCAAAAATATGTTATTTTCAACGGTTATATTATAATTACCCGCAACGGATGAAACAGGCAACTGAAAAAAAAAGGAACTTTGACTTAAAAAATTAATTGCTATATTTTTAATATTTCCGAAATTAACGGTAGTTGCACCGTTTGAGTAAAAATTTCCGCCATAAACATAAACTAGTGCATAATTATTTACTTGTGTGGAGTAACTTGATAATCCACTTATAAACGGTGTAAGATTAGGTACAACACGTTTGTATTTATTACAGGTTATATTTTTTCTATTCAAAAAAAACTGATCTATTAATGCAATCGTATTACTTGGGTTGTTATGTGTAGGTACAGATGTCATATTTATATTTATTAAATATATATATATTTAATAAATTATATATACTATTATATTGGACCATAGTCATCCTTTTTTGTTGTTTTTTTACCTTCTATATTTATTCTTGCCATGGTGTAACCTACGTATCCTAACAAAGCACCAGTTAAACTACCTATTACTACTTGTAAAACTGTGTGATGATTGTTAATTACCCTTTGAAACAATGTTATTAAACTGATTACTGTATAAAATAAAAGTATTTTAAAGTCGCGTAAACACAAATAAATAAAAATAGTTGAAAACACTACAGATTGTGAGTGTCCAGACGGCATACCAAAAATATCATATGGAACCCCGTTTTTTTTAATATAACGTTCTTTATTTTTCATCATTAATTGAAATGTCTCTCTATCAATACAAGGTCTTGATTCTTGAATTAATCCTTTTAACACTACATTTAATATGACACTTATTCCAAAAAATAAAATGTAATAAAACAGTAAATTTGATTTATTTCGTAATAAAAAAATAGAGAACAACAATAATATTAACGGTCCATAGCTGCCTATCTTTTTCAGTATTATAAACATACAATATGTGTATATTTTTAACTTGAAAATGAAACAATATTCACATATGTTATGCGATGCCCAAAAACCTCCGACCAATCTTACTGGTTACAAACATTCCACCACCACACCCTATTTGAAGATAGAAAATATTACTTTTTTTGGTACAGCATAATAAATATACTGATGTAATAATAAAAAGTAATGAAAAAACCCAAAACAATAACGTAAATATATCCATTTTAATAATACAATTTATTATATTTTAATACTGATACAAACAATCGCAAATTAAAGTAATTACCCAGTCTATTCCATTTAAATCTATTACATGCCCTTTATCATTTAACAGTTTAACAGCTAAACGTTCAATATTGACTGGACCAAAATAAGTACGAATATTTTCTTGTAATGACCCACTAAATTCAACTAATATACTTCCTGTAGAGAGATTTGAAGTTTTTATTGGAATAATAGCTAAAATATCTGAACTTGTCGGTGCTTTTGTACGATAATTTGTCGTATTTTGATTTTTGTTTATTTCATTAATAGTATATATTTGAGCTTGAGTCAACGTTCTAGGAGCACTAGGTAAAACAACCTGTGTTGTGGTATAATTAACAGCACTTTTACCCGCAATTAATAGACCATTATCACTTATACTACTTTGATTTATAATTGGTGTCAAATTTGTAGTACTTGCAGATATACAACTAGAGGGTAAATCAGGTGAATAATAACTTGGCACTTTTAAATTACTATTGTATTCCGTAATAGAAACCAAACTATTATTTACATGATTTTGATTATAATCATCTATAACCAATATCAAATATTTTGTTCCGATCAAGTCCAGTACTGATGATGCTTGGTTTCCAAGTTGATTGACTTGTTCGTATGGAACTCTGTATCCCATTAGCCAACCTAATGTTTGATTAAAATAATTGTTATTGTTGACACAATTCACACTGCATTGCAGCGTTGCAGTAAAATCAAAAAAAGTAATAATTGTGGTTTCTGTTATAGTGAAACTGTACGTACCATTATTAATAACGCCTCCATACAAAGAAAGAGTAATTTTTCCAGTGTTTTCATTGTATGTGACAGGTTGCGTCAAAGGAGCCGGAAATGTAAAGCCTGCTGTTGTAAAAGCAGTTGTCAGAGTTGTTACAAATTGACTAGTTGTATAATTTCCTGAGGGCATTGTAATCGTAACGTTGTCGCTGCCGTTTGTAATCCAAAAACAGGTGTTGTTATAAATTGTATCAATCAAATACCATGAAAAAGGTATTTGATATGAATATAGTCTCATTGATAGAACGTTGACCAACGTATCCGATAAATCCAATGTATAATTAGTTGACGCACTATTAATACCACTAAACTGTCTAAATTGACTGTCCAAATTAACAAAACGGGAAATAGTATTTTTTAAATTTGGGTTTAGAGTGTCTTGTTTAACCGGAACATTGTAAGTATCACTAACACCTAATTGCTCGCGTGTCATAGGATTATGTTGATCATCGCCAAAAACACCTATTTTTTGTTTCCTTTGCGTTATTTTATCAGTCTGATTTTTATCTTTTTGGGTTAAATATTCATTTTCGTATCTATCATTGACCTGTTTTTCACCTGCTGGAAAAATTGCATCACCTTTATTGTCTTCATTGTATAAACCTTGAGAATATTGTAACAACTGACTTTGAATTCCCTTAAAAAAAGTAGATAAAGTTGGGTTGCTGTTTTTATATTTTTCTATATAAGGTGAAGTAGCATCCATTATACTTGTAGGATCCAAATTATTCACTCCAGTAATAGCCATTAATTCTGATAATGTATAGTTTGAAACATTTGTATCTATAGAAGTCATACTAGTATTACAATTATTATAAATATGTTTTTATAATATTATCGTGAAATAATTTATAAATAATTCTCTCAATCTTCTTTTTATATTTATGTTTTCGCAAATAGAATGGTTAAGTAATTTTTCTGGAATACTGGTAAACCCAGAACCGCGTTTTAAATGTGTTTTTTCTTTAAATAAAATATAATCAAAAATTCTTACCAAATTTTCATCCAATGTTGACAATTTTTCTCGGTTCAAATAATAATTACCTTTATAAACATAACGATTATAATTCCCTTCATGATAAATTTTATAATATTTATCCACATGGGTTTTGTTTCGTATAAGACCAATACCTTCAATTTTATTTTTAGAATTATTCATTTCTACTACAAAAACATTTGTATCTAAACAAATAGACTGATGTAATTCTAACGGTGTACCGTAAATACAATCTATATTATATTTTTTTCTATAATCCAAATTTTCTTGCCACGTAACATCATTAAATCTAGTTGAAACAATTTTAATCATTTTAATCCATTCAATATGATAGTGTTATGTTTATTATGTTTTTCGTATTCATTTTTAATTTTTAATAATTAATTAACTATAATAGGTAACTGGTTTTTATGAATGAATTCGAGTGCTGTATATGCGGACCAGTCAAAAACTGTGGACCCTATTTAGACAAAGTATTAGAAAATATTGAGAAAATAGGTGGACTGTTCAAAGATTATAAAATATGTATTTTTTATGATAAGTCTGACGATGATAGTTTAACTAAGTTAGTAGATTATAAAAAAAACAATCCACGATTAAAGTTGTACATAAACAAAGAAGTAAAGTCAAAATACAGAACACATAATATAGCATACGCACGTAATTTTTGTCTAAAATATATTAAAAAAAATAAAGAACAATATCCTTTTTTTATTATGATGGACTTTGATGAAGTCAATTGCAAAAACATAAATACAAGTATTTTACCAAAGTATTTCAACAGAAATGACTGGGATGCATTGTCATTTAATACAACTCCAAAATATTATGATATTTGGGGATTATCTATATCTCCTTATTGTTTTAGTTATAATCATTTCAAACAAAATGAATTCAATAATTATCATTTGATACAAGATTACGTTATGAAAAAACTGAATGAACTTCCACAAGGACAGTTATTGAGATGTATTTCATCATTTAATGGTTTCTCAATTTATAGAACTGAAAAATTTTTGACTAGTTATTATGATGGAAAGTTTAGACTAGATATCATACCAGCAAAATTTATAAAAAAACATGCTGAAGCATCTAGATCAAACATACTCATACATGACTATGGACATATAAAAGGAAAATATGAAGATTGTGAGCATAGAAGTTTTCATGCAATGGCCATAAGTCAAACTGATGCAAAAATAAGAATATCACCTGAGATTTTATTTAGTTAAATACAATTATTTTTATGTAATATTTAACTCGTTTTGTTTAGTTAAATTTTTTTTTTTTTATTTTTTTTTTTAAAAAATGAGTTTTGAACATTTACAATACTTAACTACATATTCATTTTCGAAAAAAATAAGACTTGGTAATAAGCATAATGGTGGATATGTAATAGCTAATGATATTGGAGACTACGACTGTTATATTTCAGCAGGAATAGGAAATGATGAATCTTTTAGTTATGATTTTTTACAAAATTATAAAGTAAAAAATACAGGTGCATTTCAATTAGATGTAGTTTCGTTGCCAAAAAATTATCCAGTTGAAATGGTCCACTACAAAAGAAATGTGTCTAATGTTTCTGATAATAAACGCGCTAATTTAAGTTATTTCATGAAAAACTATAATAATATTTTTTTAAAAATGAATATGGAAGGTAATGAATATTTATGGTTAGACTATGTAAGTGTAAATGATTTAAAAAAATTCAAACAGTTGTTGATCAAATTTCATGGAACCAATGACAATACATGGAATTGTGACTATAAAACGAAAGTAAATATTTTTAAAAAGTTAAGTGAAACACATTACATAATTCATGCACATGGTAATAGTTATCAAGACACACAATTAAAAACCGATGTAAATATTCCCAATGTAATTGAGTTGACATTTATTAGAAAAGATTTGTTAATAACCCCGAAACTGAACACAGATAAGTTGCCAATGAACATTGATTATCCAAATAATATTGATTTAAATTTTCCACCGTTTGTAAACAATACTTTAACTATAAATGATGAGAAAGATAATGTCGGTGAACCTATCGCCGAACCTATCGCCGAAGATATTGCCGAACCTATCGCCGAACCTATCGCCGAAGATGTTGCTGAACCTGTATCCGAAGATGTTGTCGAACCTGTATCCGAACCTGTATCCGAACCTGTATCCGAAGATGTTGTCGAACCTGTATCCGAAGATGTTGTCGAAGATGTTGTCGAATATGTTGCCGAACCTATCGCCGAAGATGATGCCGAAGATGAAGATGTCGACGAAGATGAAGATTTCGACGATGATGAAGAAGATGATGAAGAAGATGATGACGAAGATGACGAAGATGATGAAGATGACGACGATGACGACAATGACGAAGATGATGAAGATATCGACGAAGATGATGATGACGAAAATATTATAGAAGTTACTGATGAAAACATCAAATCTGAGTAATATAATTTGTATACATAAATTTTATATATGTATATAAATAATACAATGAAGTGTTGTATATGTGGAACAGTTAGAAATTGTGCACCATATTTAGATAAAGTTTTTGAAAATATGGAACTTATAGGAAGTTTATTTGAAGATTATGTCATAATTTTGTACTATGATAAGTCAGATGATAATACATTAGAAAAAATTAAAAACTATAAGAATAAAAATTCAAAGTGTGTTTTTTATATAAATACTACACCATTGTTGAAATATAGAACACATCGTTTGGCATTAGGTAGAAATACTATTATTAATACTATCAAAAAAAATTACAGTAGTTTTCCTTTTTTCATTATGATGGACTGCGATGATAGATGTGCAAATAATGTTAACTTAAGTGTTTTAAAAAAATACTTGAATAGGTACGACTGGGATGCTTTATCATTTAATCACCCACATGGTTATTATGATTCGTGGGCACTTTCAAAAAGACCATTTGTACTAAGTTGCCATCACTTTAAAGATTTTTCACAAGGAATAAATTTAATCAAACAAATTATAGAGAAAACGCCGCAAGACAAATTAATAAAATGCCTATCAGCATTCAACGGGTTTTCTATATACAGAACAGAAAAATTTATTAATTGTTATTACGATGGAAGATTTCGCATTGACTATTTACCAAAACAACTAATAGAAGAAAATATAAAATTTTCGGGTAAAATAATAAATGAAATAAAAGAAGATTGCGAACATAGACACTTTCACATACAAGCTGTTTTAGAAAATAATGCAAAGATTAGAATATCTCCTTTATGTTTGTTTGTATAAAGGTTCATTATATTGACTGTAGTGTTTTTTATTATACTTACTATACATCTTCTTATAACCACTACCAAGAATATTTATTTCAAAATAATTGTCATAGTCAATACATCTATGTAAAACTTTATTACTGTTTTTTTTGATATACATGTTAATAGCTTTTGTAAATGCATCAGGTCCAGTAACATGAAGAATTTTACCTTTTGTATCTAACTTGTAGTTAGTCAACTTTGGTATATAATGGGTTTCTATATAATGTACCATTAAACTTATCATTTCCAATAAATATGGATGATTTGGCGCAAAAATAAGTAACCATTGCTCATAGGTAGGTGAACGAATTCTATACGGTTCTTTATCGTTTCTTAATTTATCTAAAATACATATATCGTTTTTGTTAATTAGTTTAAATAATGGAACCTTAATTAACGATTTAATATCTAAATAAATACCTCCAATCTTATATAAAACACAGTATCTAAAAAAATCAGCCTTCATAGCTCCATAAACATCATTAATTTTTTTGTATGCATCATATACTCTTTTTTCAAAATTACTTTTAATAAAATTGTCACAATCTTCATCATCGTAAAATATGAACTTACACTGCGAACATATTCTTTTATTATGTGAAATTATTTTTGATATTTCTGGTGGTAAATTTCTACTTATAAATGTTTGGTGAATAATATTTGGTATTTTATAGCCGTCTTTTATTGCGTCAAATTCACTCATGTATATTTTATTTATATAATTTATTTTCATTTTTTTCACAAATATTTGTATCTTAAAAGTTTCGAATTGTTTTATTGTATTTTTTATTTTTAATATTTCTTTTTAAATATATTTTTTTAGTATAATTGTTGTTTATATTGTCTTTTTTAACATTATTTTCTTTGTTTTTTTCATAAAAAATAATAATTAAAGTGTTTAAATCTTGAAACATAGAAATAGTTTTTTCAAACACCAATGTATCGATATGTTTGACAATTGTTAAATTTTCTTCTCTGTAACAGTCATTATTAGATATTTTTAAAAAATCAGTAATTTCCTCGGGGTTCAATGTAAAATTATACTTTAAAATAGACAATAATGAATACATATTTGCATTGTAGTGTGAATTATGTTTTATAATATAAATTAGTTCTTCTCGAGAAACGACGTTGGGATTTTTCATAAAAAATATTTCATTTGTTATTTTATCAATCTCATTTTCTCTATTTATATAAAAAAAATTAACGTGTACATAATAAACATTTTCTTTATAAAAATCATGATAAGGTTTATCTATTTTTTCAAAATCCTGTATCCACATATCATCTAGTTTTTCTTCATCGCTAGTCATTAAAAATAGTTGAATTAGTTATAATTTAGAAATATTATTCGTTCCAATTTTAAACTAAACTTAATCAACATAATTATAATTATTATATTCATAATCACTAGTATTACTTATTTTATAAAAATCATCATAATTCTCATCTAATTTATCAAAATACTCATAGTCATAGTTTTGAAACAGAAACATTTTATCATATTCTTCATACCCCCAGGTTTTTATGTATTCATTTTTTCTTTTTTGGTACTGTGTTACTAATCTTTCAAATGCATAATATGGGTCTTCTATTGTAACAGTTTCATCAACTTTTACACAACCACCATTACTATAAGCCCATAATGGTTTGTTTGTTTTATTATCTTGTTTAATACATACCCAACCTGGTTTCACAATTTCGTCTTCTTCATTATTAATATTTGCTAGGTGATCATTTTCTTCTAAATTTTGCGTATTATTTTTCATCATATCAGCAAAACTAGTTTTGTATTGTTCTCTATTTTGATTTTTACTAATACTACTACTCGTACTTTTAAGATCTGGGAAATTGGAAATATCCAATGCTTTAACAATATCTTCTTCTTTTTGTTTTTTATTTTTTTCTTCTTTAAACATTCTATAGTCTACTTCATCTTGGTGTCTGTTGTTTTTATAACCAATACTGTTTGATTTAAAATTGTTAAATGTAGAAGTTTTTGGTTCGTTATTTTTAACAATAGCAGGTTTTTTATTTTCTATTAAAACGTTAAATCTATTATTTGTAGTCATTTTTACTGGTAATTTGTGGGTGTTTATATTTACTTAGATACTATTTAAATATTTCAATTTTATTTTTTAAAATTATAATTACACGATTTTTTGATACTGCATTTCAACGTCTAAAAGCAAGAGCAACGAACCCGACTGCTATTATTCCTAAAACCAATCCACTGTGATAGTACACCGACATAGTTCTGTACATTTGTAACCATAACTTTGTTTGTTCAGGTGTGTTAATATGGTTCAACATCCATTCACTTTTTGGGGTCAACATATAATAAAAATAATTAGTCAAAAAACATGTTGCTATAACAATACATACAAGTGAAGTATTACTCAATTTTTCTCTCTTTAACTTTAAATTATAAAAAATAATGCATAGAGAGAGAAAAAACCCTAATATGTAGCCATAAATTGAAATTCTTAAACGTTCATCTGATATTTTATCATACAATTGTTTTAAATTTGTAGGCAACTTATCCCTATAATCCTGTACAGTTTTGCTATTTTTTGTAGCATTATAAAAATAAATTTTACCGATAACAAAAACGAGAGCTATGGAACAACTAATAGAACATACCATGCTATATAGTTACTAAAGGTAAATAAAAAAACATATAAGAGTTAATATTTATAATTATATTTTGAGTTCCACTTTTTTATTGATTAAATATCATCTACGTTAATCTCTTCTTCTTCATCAAACGCTATACTTGTTTTTGGATTTCCTTTATTTTGTACTAATTCTTCTTCTACTAGTTTCATATATTCATCTGTTCGCTCATCGACAAACAGTACATCATCATCCGTTATTTTATTACCGTTATCGTTACTAAACAAACTCCAGTTTTCATTGACTGTATTTTTAAGTCGATCTACATCAATCGGTGAATAAACTTCTAATAAATCACAATTTTGCATTTTTTTTTCGTCTTTTCCAAGTTCCCATTCACGTAATCCAATTAATAACCAACTATTGTTTCCTAATAAATTATCGCGTTTACCTCGTCCACGGAACTTACCTCGGATATGGCAAAGTCGTATTTTATCATCTATGCATAAAACATGACACATTCCATTTCCTAACATTTTAATAACTTGTGCGTACAGTTCGTAGTCGTCTTGCGACAAGCGAATATTAGTAGGTTGTCTAGCAGTATTGACAAATTTTCTTGCTTGACCTTTAGTTTTACTTCCACCAGTAGTATTTTTCACCATGATTTGATTGTTTATATGCGTTTATTTAAATTCTTTTTTTAAATCAATTTTATTTTATAACAAAAAATATTAAAGTATATTATAATGCCTGCTACTATCACAGTTTATAGTAAACCAACGGATGTTCAAGATTATGAACGTTTTGTTTCTTCTCCAAACACATACATTGACTACTTTACTAGAAATGTATATAATAATCCTGAATGCACAAGAAAGATAGGTGTAGCATTTTATGAAAGTACATTTCATACTTTTTCTAAAAATCTATGTGTTTATGGAGATACATTTATTAAATTTTTTAAAAATTCTGGATTTCCTTACGGCGATGATAATATTTTAGTGATTTCTGGTACAAATGTTAACAAAATCGTCAAAAATGATTTGATAGATGGCACCTATATTTTCCAAGTAAATGCTGCATTTAGCACAGGCGAGTATCAAGGTCAAGTAGGAAACGCTACATTTACTAGAAAAAGGCAATCTGGGTTAAATGATGTTACTATAATCAACTTCCCACTACCCATTGTTACTTACACAAATGCTTTCAATAGTTTACCACAACCATCCACCGCTCCTCTTCCTGCTTAAACAAAACACAATTCATGCGTTTCTAGAATACAGAATATAACGTTCTTTAGCAATATACAAATTATAATAATTTTTATCTATTATTATAATATAATGAGTGCTTGGAACGATTTAGTTAAGAAAATTTACCACGAAGGTCATAACAAAGACAAAAATTACAGTTTTAAACAAGCTTTAAAAGACGCAAGTGCACGTAAAGGTGAAATGGGTAAATCTCAATCTGTTATGGGTGTAAAGTCAAAATCATCCAGAAAATCAAGAAAAACCAGAAAAAGTAAAAAAAGTAGAAAGAGCCTATCTCGTCGCAGTCGTAAATAAATAACAAAACTTTAAAACTGTTCCACATTTTTTAACAAAAAGTTGTAGAATTCTTCTTGGTTTTCAATAGTGACATGAAATAAACAATAAAATCCAGATAAATCGTTAAAATCTTTTGAAAGTTCGAAAGTATCGCAAAATTTATTGTAATTATTCATGCATTTTTTTATATCAAATTGACTATTGTTGTTATAAAATAAACAAGTACTAACATCCATATTTGTAAATAAATATTTAAAATATCTATGTACTACAGAGGTTTTATCTTGAATATCAAAAAATTTAATCATAAAATAAATAATATTTGTAAATAAACTATTTAAACTGAAAATCTCCCAAACTAAATCACTTTTTCTCTCTAATAATAAAAATAAATACAGTTTCCAGCATATTTTTTCTTTAGAAATATTCAACAAACTTAAGTTTTGCTCTATGTTTGTTTTGATTTCTATTTTCCATTTTAA
>Ga0247842_10004490_pt1 | contig 17369 bp, 18 predicted proteins | sample LaCruzMarch2015__3_FD_192411 | JGI IMG/M metagenome (GOLD analysis project Ga0247842, IMG submission 192411) | Freshwater microbial communities from meromictic Lake La Cruz, Castile-La Mancha, Spain - LaCruzMarch2015_19m | ecosystem: Environmental > Aquatic > Freshwater > Lake | place: Spain...
TTATGGGTAAGCTTTTCTGTCATAATTGTTACTGTCCAACTCTTTAAATGAACATCAAATCCAACATAAATGTTCTGTCCATTGAAATCAATTTTGTTACTTTGTGTTTGCATAAGTCTGGTTTTTTATGGTTAAACGTTTAGTACCTTAAAACTAATAAATTTCCAGACTTATGCTTCATTTTGCAAACATAGGGCCTTCTCCCCGGGGAGAAGGGGGGTGCCCCCGGCCAGGGACTTCAGCAGTCCCTCTCCTGAAGGAGAGGGATTTAGGGTGAGGTGCTTGACAGACAATAACTAGTTCCGCATATTTGCTTAATCATGCCTAATCAATTTATTTCATTTCAACTTTATCATTATCTCCAAACATCGTATAATCTGAGACTATGACCTCCTCGCCGGGCGCCAGTCCATCCATCACTTCGTAATATTGCGGATTTTTCCGGCCGATTTTAATGTTTCGCTTGATGGCGAACTGACCGGACTTGTCCAGAACAAATATCCACTGCCCCCCGGTGGTCTGGTAAAAACTCCCCTGCGGGATCTGGATTGCTTCAGTGGGCTGGCCCAACTGAAGTTTGATAAAGTATGACTGGCCGATGCGGATGTTTTCTGGCAGTTTTCCCGTGAAGACGAGATCTATTTTAAATCGCCCGTTTCGTACCTCCGGGTAAACCTTCTTTATCTCCAGTTGAAGGGTGTCATTCGGCCGCTCGATATAGCCTGTCAACCCGGGTCTGATCCGGTCGATGTAATGTTCATCGACGTCGGCTTCGATCTTATAGGATGTCAGGATGTTGATCTGCCCGATCCGGAACCCGCGTGAGATCGATTGTCCGATCTCCACCATCAGGCTGCCGAGCTGACCATCTACGGGCGATTTTACATTCAGGTAATCCTGTTGTTGTTTCACCAGCGCGAGGTTCATCTGCATGTTTTTCAGGTTTTCGGTAATCTGTTCAATCTGAAGGTTTCGGAATTCATTGTCCTGCTTCTGACGCAACATGACAAGTTCGAGGGTCTTGTCGGCGAGGGTATACGCCTCTTCCGATCGTATGAATTCATCACGCGAAATCAGCTCGTCTTTGTACAATTCCTTGTTCTGCTCCCAGGTTCTCTTTTTTGCAACCAGGTCATATTTCGCATTCAGCACCTCCCGCTCCAGCGAATGTTTTTCCTGTTCCATCCTGATCCTGACCTCCCTGAGAAAGTTTGACTTCTCGGCCAGTTGCGCCTCGCTGTTGAGAATATTCAGATTCAAATCATTGTTGCTTAGCCTGATGATGACGTCCCCCTTCTTCAGCATGCTTCCCTCTTCGAGAATGATCTCCTCCACCTTCCCCCCTTCATAGGCATCGAGATATACCGTGGATATGGGGGCAGCCGTACCGTCGTTGGTGATATAATCGTTAAAGACCCCCTGAAGAACTGAAGCAATCGTGATTCGTTCCTTTTCCACCCGTACGGTGCTTGTCCAGTCCCTGAATATAAAAAAGAGGATGATTGCGATGATGATTACGCCTCCGGCAATGTATTTCCAGTATTTCTTTTTTATCCACCGGTTCTCCTTTATTACCCGGTCCATTCCCGTGGCTGATTGATTTTCCATAAATATGAGAGTTGTTCTACATTCAAAATTCAAATGCCATCCTTCACTATGCACTATGCATGTGAATCAAGGGTTAAAAATGTTTATGCATTGATCAGGAATTCTTGTTCCTTTTCTCATTTATTGCAGTTGGCTTTTGCCAACTGTCTAAGATTGATGCAGTTCAATAGGCTTTAGCCCCAGTTGTTTCATTTTCTCACTTTATTTATCAAGGTAGAGATTCCTATCGATGTTTGATTAATGGGGCTGAAGCCCCTGATTCGCCTTATTATCCCTTTAACAGTCAGCTAAAGCTGACTGCAATAAATAGTTCTTCATTCGACTGTCAACCCTTGATTCCCATTATTCACTTTTCACTTTTCACTGTTTCCCCAAGCAACGACCCAGTCATCAAAAACCTGATATACCGTTCTTTCAGCAGCACCTGCAGCCCGGTGCGTAACACTTCGGTCTTTGCCCTGACCCATTTGTTTTTCTGGATATAGAATTCAATGATGTTGATGAGTCCTTTGTCCAGCTTTTTTTCAGCGGCATCATAGGCTTTTTTGCTTTTGGCCAGCTGGCTCAGCGATGATTCATATTCGGCCCGGGCCGACCGCCAATCGGTGAGCGATTTTTCCACTCCCATCTGCAGTTTATAGGAAACATCCTCATACTGGATTTTAGCCTGCTGGTATTTTAGCTTCGATTTGCTTAAGGTGGTGTATTTTGAAAATTTCGAGAACAGCGGAATCTCGACACCGAGACTAAGATATTCATTGGAATTATTGGTCATCTGATCGGAGAACGGAATGATCTGGTTGCTGTTGTCGCGGTCGGTTTCGGTGTACAATGAACTCCAGCCGGCGTAAAATCCCAGACTTGGAGAGAATGCGCCTTTGCTGATCTGAACAGCCTTTTTTGCAGCCTTCAGCTGATTTCTCGCGTAGGTCAGATCGGGGAGGGCAACCGAAGCTGCACGGAAGAGTTCATCCATTGACAGCGTATCCATGGTTCCGGAAAAAATTGACAGGACCAGGGTGTCAACCACCAGGCTGTCGGCCACGGGATAGTTCATCTGGTATTTCAGACCAAGGGTAGCCTGTTCCAGCAAATGATAGGATTGAACGAGCAGGAAGCTGTCTGCGGCCAGGTTCGCTTCGGTTTCAAGCAGATCGGTGCCCGGTTTCCGGCCAAGTTCTACAAATTTTGTCGTGTAATCGAGCTGGTTGCGCGACAATTGGTAATTCTCCCATGCAATGGCTGATAATCCCTGCTGCAACAGCACATCAAAGTAACTGTTGATAACCGTGAATGCCACCTCATTCCGGACCTGCTGCAACCTGTTCTTTTCCGCTTCAAAATTCAACCGTTGCATGTCGATGGTGTTGAGTTTCATGAAACCGTTGAAAAGATCAACTGACGATCCGACCCCATACCCGTTGTTAAAAAACTGCACATCGATGTAAGCATTGGTTGTCGGGTCGATGCTTCTTCCATAGTTCTGGTTGAAGGATGATTGCAGGGTGAGTGATGGCAGCAGATCATTTTTTGCCTGCCTGAAATCCGTTTGGCGGATCTTAACGCCCAGTTCCTGGGTATGGACCGAAAAGTTGTTATCCCAGGCATAATGTATGCATCGGTCGAGGGCCCATGCCTTTTGTGCTACCATGGGCTGCATGTCATTGAAAACCATGGTCAAAAACAGCACGATGATCCGGAACCATTTCATACTTAGAGCGCTTGCTGCTGGAGGGCAACTTCTTCAGTCACAATCTGGCCATCGAATAAATTGACGATCCGGTGGGCAAAGGCGGCATCCCGCTGCGAGTGGGTCACCATCACAATGGTGGTTCCCTGTTTGTTCAGGTCCGAAAGGAGATTCATCACCTCGATGCCGTTTTTAGAATCCAGGTTCCCGGTGGGCTCATCTGCCAGGATCAGTTGTGGCTGAGGAACAACAGCACGTGCAATCGCCACCCGCTGTTGCTGTCCACCCGATAACTGCTGCGGAAAGTGTTTTCTGCGGTGCCCTATCTTCATCCGCTCAAGAATTTCGGTGACCATTTGTTTTCGTTCAGCGCCCGACTTTTTCAGGTAGAGAAGGGGCAGTTCGACATTTTCAAACACGTTGAGTTCGTCGATCAGGTTAAAGCTTTGAAACACGAACTGGATGTTGCCTTTCCGGTATTGGGTGCGCTTGCCCTCCTTGTATTTCGAGACATCGATGCCATTGAAAATGTACGACCCGTCGCTGGGATTGTCAAGCATCCCAAGAATGTTGAGGAGGGTCGACTTTCCGCAACCCGACGGCCCCATGATGGCTATGAATTCGCCTTTCTTGACCTCCATGCTTACATTGTTCAGCGCGGTGGTCTCAATTTCGTCGGTCTTGAACCGTTTTGTGAGCTTTACAGTTTTAATCATCGTTGGTGTTTTTGAGTGATGTTCTTCTTGTTCAATTATCGTGCCACTGAAGTTATCTATCAGTATTACAATATATTATGAAATGATGCAATTATATTTTGTAAACTTATTGAACAGGTATATGTTAACATTCTGTACATTTGTATGAGTAATAAGCCAAAAAGTAATCTACATTACTGAAATCATACATATAAAACCGCCCCCCCTTCTCCTCCAAGGAGAAGGCCCGGGGGATGAGGTCATATTCAAACCACCATCGATGGAACAAAAACAAAAAGAAGGAAAACTGCTTATTGTCGATGACAATAAAAGCGTGCTGAATGCACTGCGCATCTTCCTGAAATTCGAATTTCTTGAGGTGATCACACTTTCCAGTCCCAATACACTGATTCATGAAATAACAACCCGGGACATTGATGTTGTGCTGCTGGACATGAATTTCAGGGCAGGCGAAAGTTCCGGTAATGAGGGCATGTACTGGTTGCGTGAAATTAAAAAAATCAGAAAAGAGATCGAAGTGGTCATGTTTACCGCCTATGGCGATATTGAAATAGCGGTAAAGGCCACCCATGAAGGCGCCGCCGATTTCATTCTCAAACCCTGGGAAAATGAAAAATTGCTGGCAACCCTTAAGGCTGCGCTGAACCTAAGAAAGTCAAACCTTAAAGTGGGAAACCTGATCAGACGGGAACAGGATCTTAAGACAGAGATGAACAGGGATGACCGGATGATCATTGGTGTTTCCCCCGTGATGCAAAAAATCCTGGATCTTGTTAAAAAAGTAGCCGCAACCGATGCCAACATCATGATCACGGGTGAAAACGGAACCGGGAAGGAGTTGATCGCCAAAGAGATTCACCGGTTGTCGGAGCGGAGTAATGAACTGCTGGTTGCGGTCGACCTTGGATCGATGTCGGAGTCGCTTTTTGAAAGTGAGATGTTCGGACACACCCGGGGCTCGTTTACCGATGCCCATGAAGACCGTACAGGCAAGATCATGCTGGCCCACAAGGGAACCCTGCTGTTGGATGAAATCGGGAATCTGCCGTTGCAGCTTCAGTCGAAGTTGCTGAATGTATTGCAGAACCGGGTTGTTGTTCCGGTCGGATCCAATAAGGAGCACCCTGTGGATATCAGGCTGATCAGTACCACCAATAAAAACCTGCTGCAAATGATCCGTGAGCAAACCTTCAGGCAGGACCTGCTTTACCGGATCAACACCATTCAGATTGAAGTTCCGCCTTTACGGCAGCGTATGGAGGACATTGAAATCCTGGCCAATTTTTTTGCCGGCAAATACAGTGTCAAATACAAGAAGAACTGTGTGAAGCTCCAGGACAGGACGATTGACCTTTTGCAAAAATATCAGTGGCCCGGAAACATCAGGGAGTTGCAGCACACCATTGAAAAGGCGGTGATCCTGTGCGATGGCGATTGCCTGTCGCCGGGGGACCTGTACCTGAACCAGTCGCATCATGTTCACAACGACGAAACCCTGACCCTGGAAGAGATGGAAAAACAGCTGATCCTGAAGGAGCTGAAGAAGCAAAGTCAGAGCTTGAGCATTACCGCAAAGAACCTTGGAATATCACGGACTACTTTATATAAAAAAATGAAAAAGTATGGGATATAAACGAATAACGCTGAGCACCATTACCAGCATTGTGATCATCACCCTTTCAGGTCTGGCCGCGGGCTACCTCACGGCCTTCCACATGGATCCCTGGTATTTGCTGTTCCTGGTCCCGGTTCCGCTTGCAACCCTTTCGGTCATCCATAATTTCAACCAATCGAACAGGCAGATCGCCTTCTTTTTTGAAGCGATCCGAAATGAGGACGCCTCACTGAAATTCCCGACTTCCATTAAGCAGAAGTCGCTGCGTCATTTATATGCGAGCCTCAATGACCTGAACGAGCGGATCAACGAAATCAAGCTACAGAATGAATACCTTGAAAAATACTATCAGTCTTTTATCCAGCATGCCGGCACTGGGCTGATGGCCATCAACCAGGACAACGAGGTGGAGATCATGAATGACAAGGCCTTTGAATATGCCGGCATTCCGTCCTTTACACCACTTCACCTGGTACCACTCCGAAATCCTGACCTGATGCACTTCCTGGCCACCTTCATGCCGGCGGAATCCAACACCTATAAACGGTTCACGGGTGATACACAGGTGAACCTGCTCATCCGGACCAGGGAGATCCGCTATGGCGGCAAGGTGTCGAGGTTGTTTTCGCTGCAGGACATTCGACATGAACTCGATGAGAAGGAGCTGGATTCCTGGCAGAAACTGATCAGGGTGCTCACTCATGAGATCATGAACAGTATCGCGCCCATCGTGTCATTAACGGGTACCCTGCAGAAGTTTTTCATGGAGAACGGCAACCCTGTCCATCCCGGAAAGGTCGATGAAGAGATTATCGACAATGTGATCCAGGGATTGGACACCATTGGTGAACGCGGCAACGGACTTGTCAACTTTGTGAACAGTTACCGTGAATTGACCCGTATCCCGAAACCCGAATTTCAATTGTTCAGGGTGCACGATTGGCTCGATCATATCGTTTTATTGTTGCATGAGCGCCTGGCACAAAAGCAGATCAACCTTGAAACAAGGATCGACGAGAAAACCAGGGAGATCACCGGGGACAAGAAACTGCTGACACAGGTCATGATCAACATCATCAACAATGCCATAGAGGCGCTATTAGAAATCTCTGAGAACCGGAAGATCAGGATCACCGTTGACTTGTCGAGGCAAAATCATCTCAAAATTCTCATTTCCAACAACGGCCCGATGATCCCGGCTGAGGCGATTGATAAGATCTTCATCCCCTTTTTCACCACCAGGGAAAACGGATCCGGGATCGGATTGAGCCTTTCGCGCCAGATCCTCCGTTTGCACAGGGGGTCTATTCATGCCGAATCATCCCCGGAGGTGACGCGGTTTATTATAACCTTATAGCATATGGATGATGAGATCACTTTCGGCCTCCTTTGAGAGATTACAACTCGGTCCTGGATTTAAAAAGGGAAAAGTCCAGTGATCACGGCTATTGCAAACCAAACAGTACTATCACCGGCGAAGTATTTTAATACTCAATCCCTTTTGTGCCGACCAGCCCTCTTTGTCGGTCAGGCTTATAAAAAAATGGTAGTCGCCCTCGTCAAATACACCACTGCCGTTTCCGGAAGGAATCGAGACCGAAAGATTTGTTTCATAGGCTATTGATCCATCCGCGATCGGATAATCCTGGATTAAAACAAACGGGTTCGCCGGATCCTTTTTCGGATCGAGCTGGCATTCCGTTACCTCAGTGCTGTGCGAGTGATGGTCGAAGTTGTGATGGATGTCGATACTGAATGATCCCAGTTCAACATTATCAGAGAACAACACTTTGAAATTAAACGATTCGCCGAAATAGAGGGTATCGCAATTCTGCGGAAAGGCATCCGGACCAGATAAATCAATTACAGGTTTTTCTTTGTCGATGTCGTTTTCCTTGTTGCAAGCGTTGAAAACGATCAGCAGTAAAAGAGAAATCGTGATAATGGGAAATCTTTTCATAAAACACCATAATTTAAAAGCAGACGATGAAACGCCTGCTGTTTGTTAAAATCATTATTTGATGATAATCGGATAGCGGCTTGAATAAGTCCAGTTCCCGCCAAAGGCATCCTCGCATTTCACCAGGATGTAATAATTGGCCGATTGCCAGGCAATGTCGCCAGTTATCGCTTTCGGGGGATCATTGTTATCCATGGTAGCGCCAACCACAATGCTTGCAGAATAATGGTGGTTGGTCGGACTGTTAAAGTCGTGCGAGTGCAGAAGGGTTATGGTGTTGGTTGCGTTTACATCGGTATCCGTGAGATTCTGTCCTTCACGCACCAATCCGATGTACATTCCGCCAACCGCTATATTGTCGCTCACTGATCCGGAAATGCTTATCGTTTCGCCATTACTGAAAGTCTGCCCACCTGACGGAGCCGATGAAATGGTTATCTGCGGAACGATCGTATCAGTTGGTTGTTGAATCGTCAGTTCCGACTCCGTTAAAACCTGGTTCCCTTCCATATCGGTTACTACCAGATGAAAGTGATAATCTCCGGCCTCTGTTGTCAACGGAATGTCAATATGTTCATGGAAGGTCGCATTTTTCAATCCTGAAAACTTCGTGTAGGCAGTGTCAAATTCCCAGGTGCCGCTTCCCTCCTGATGGATCTCAATCTTTACGGCATTGATGACGCCTTCGGCAACAATATCAGCCTCAACATGCAAGTCAGACCCAATGTATCCGGTCTTGCTGTTTTCATACCCCAGCTCAGTTAAGGAGACGACTGGTGACGGAACGGTTTGCGTCTCTTTTTTGCAGGCATTCAGGAAGAGGATCCCGGCAGTAACAAGGATTAGCACCAAAGTGTTTTTCGTTTTCATATTCTATTATATTTAGTTCGTTATCAATGGTTTATTATAATTGTAGGAATTAACCGATAAAGGAATTACTTTTTTTCATTTTGACATTTGATTTTTGATTTTTGATTTTGCCTTATGGTCTGGTAAACGAAAAGGGTACAGAAATGTTAACAATAAAGTTGAATCCCGGCTCAGGCACGTTGATCAGCCTGTAGTAGCTGGTATGGTTGAAATACTTGTTGTTTAAGAGGTTCTGAACCTGAAATGAAATATTCATCATTTGATGCATCAGTCTGATATCGCCGCCAAATCCGATGTTGATGACCTGGTAACCTGGTGTGGTCTCTTCGGGTGGCACAATGTCGTTCTGAGGCGCCGTAAGCTGGTAGTCGACCGATGCATAAATATTCTCAAGGAATGAGAATTTCGGCCGCTGGTATTTTACCGTCAGGATGGCAGAGGCAGGTGGAGAGAATGGCAATGTGAACCCTTTCTTCGGGCCCGAAAGCTGACGCGAATACACATATTCGCCGGCAATTCCCACCTGCAAAGGTTTCAGGATCTGGTACCAGCCATGGATTTCGAATCCATAGCGCAGCACCTCGCTTTGTGTGTAATAGAAAACCTGGTTCCCGTTACCATACAGCCTGTCGTGTTCCGGGCTTGGATTGAGGTAGATATAGTTCGGGAAGTAGTTGATGAAGGGAGTGGTTCCGATCTCCACGTTCATTGACTCATAGGTTATTCCCGCATCCAGTTGATAGGATATTTCGGGCGACAGGCCGGGATTGCCCACCTCGTAGCTGAAATGGTGATAATTCACCCCGTTGGCGGCAAGTTCCTTGGCAATTGGCATGCGGAAACTCTTACCCATATTGGCTTTAAACGACCAGTGCGGGATATTGAGGTTATACCCGACCGACCAGGAGATGCTCGAAAAGACACGGTTCAACGCTGGAGCCCTGATCAGGTTCTGCCAGGTTGTATCGCCATCGATCACCACCGGTGATGGAAACCAGTCGCGATATTCGCGGGAGTTGACGTTGCCATAGTCGTACCTTGCCCCGGCCTGGAGGATGCTTCGCTCCGATAAGGCATGTTTGACGAATGCATATCCCCCGATGGTGAACTGACGATAGGCAGGGATGATAAAGCCACGCCCGTCGATCCGGTTGTCCTGGTATTCGGTGTTTATTCCGGCGCTGAGGCTGGTTTTCTCATCTTTTTCGTACGACAGCATCAGGTTCCCCGACCAGGTGTATTTGTCGAATTGTTGCTCGAGGTCGGAACTGAAACCCAGCGTATCGGGGAAAATGGCAGGCATGTAACCATGATTCACATACTGACTCCATTCCTGCCTGAAATTTCGCTGAAAACCCAGATCGGTTTGCAGTTTCAGCTTTCTCCACCGGTACTGACTGTTGTTGATGATCTTGAAATGATAGACCTCCTGGAAGGGGTAATTGATATCGCGGTTCGACCGGTCATGAAATGTTGCATCCACATTTCTGGGTTCCTGCCCGTGCGCGTTGGCAAAAAAGCCGTTCTTCGCATATACATTGCTGATGTAGAACCTGCTCTGAAATTTCGGCAGCAGGATGCCCAATGAAAAATGGAGGTCAGCTTCCTTTCCGGCGGTGTTTCGCATATGGTGCCTGTACAGCGCCACACGGTATGAATAGATATCGACACTGTCGGTCGGTACTTTGTAGTCGCCATACCCCAGCAGTGTTGCCCTTAAAGCTGCAAAAAACCATTTCTTTCGGCCATACAGCAAAAGGGAGGCCCCAAGGTATTCATTGTTTGTTTTCGCCGACAGGTCCACCATGCCACCGATGGTGTTGTCGGCCGGCACCTGCTCGTTTCTTACATCGATGACCCCTCCGATGGCATCGGAACCGTACATCAGGGAGGCGGGTCCTTTGATGACCTCAATGCTGTTCACTGCATACTGGTCAATCTCTAGTCCATGGTCGGCCCCCCATTGCTGCGCTTCGTGTTTAATGCTGTTTTCGACAACCACTACACGGTTGAAGCCAAGGCCACGGATAACAGGCTTTGACTGTCCTGAACCGATATCCATGGCCTTGACTCCGGGCAGCTTTTCCAGTGATTTCATCAGGCTTCCGCCAAGATTCTGTTTCAGGTAATCATTATTCACGATCTCTATGTTGAATGATGTTTCCTTCTTTTTCAGGGCGAGGTTTTCCGTTACTACCACCTCCTGTAAAATTTGCGGGCTGACCGGGAGTTGCGCACGATAGGTTGCATTTGTATCGATCCTTATTGTATCGGTCAAGGGCTTATATCCGATAAACGATATTTCAATGGTATATATGCCCGCTGCCAGACCGGCAATGTTAAACCTTCCCTGGGAGTTGGTGGTCATACCTTTTCCGGCCGGCAACAGAAACACAGTTGCCCCTGCAAGGGGATGGTTGCGTTCATCGACTACCGATCCGGTAAGGGAAAAGGTGACCTGCCCGTACACATGGTTACAGAATAGATGAATACCTAATATCAGTAAGAAAAAGATGCGCATAATTGAATGATGGAGCATTACTGCATGGTACACCAAATGCAGGGCATTTCAGGTGAAATGCAGGGACATCGGAATGAGTTGAATCTCAATGCTAGCCAGGTTGTTCTGTTCCGGGGGAAAAACCACCTGGCTTAAAAAAATGAAAGAAATTCAGCAGAACGCCGGAAATGGCGGTGCGCGGGGAGATTTGAATGTGAATATTGGCCGTTGAGGAGGCTCAGTTTTTATTTCCTCTCCGAGGCCCTCCTGAACCGGGATGATAGCTTTAAAAACCGGATGATCAGGCAGGGTTGTTAGTGTAAACTGGTATTTGCATACCGGGCATCTAACGTTTTTTTGTTCCAGGCTTTCAACATCTTTCCCGGAGTCCTGTTTATGAATGGTGCAACAGGCAGGCCCAGGGGGGTGTTTCTGACCGGAAGTAAGATGCCAGACCATATGAACCGACTGGAAAATGATGGGAAAGAAGAAAATCCCCATCAGCACGGTGGCAATATCTCTTTTTAGTCGATTCAAATTTTTTCAGGGCTTTTGGAACAGGTGGCACAAGCGCCTTTGATCAGGATCTCCGTTTCCGATTCCGAATATCCATCGGGCAGTTGTATATTCTGAACGGGTACCGATTCAAGGCATTCAACGGTGTGACAGTGGTAGCAGAAGAAATGGGCGTGCCGGTTTTTATGGGTAACTGAGTTATCGAGGGCGTATTTTGCCGTTTGATTGTCGATCACGATTTTATGGACAATCTTATATTCTTCAAGGGTTTTGAACGAGCGGTAAAAGGTGGTCCGGTCGTACGTTCCCTGCAACTGCTCCCTGATCTCATTTTCAGCCAATGCCCTGCCAGCCGACATCATCGCTTCAATAATTCCTTCGCGGCAACTGGTGCGCTTGAGTTTATGACCGGATAAAATTTCGAGGGCGTTCATTAATGCAACAATATTTCAAATGCAACATTGATGCAAATGTAGGAAAAAATCCGTTTCACATTTTACTTTTTTTTAACTTCACCGTATATACATCAGAAACAATATAGAAAAGATGTCTGCGAATCTTCAGGAAATTATCGGAAATGTCAGGAATGGAGATCAGCGGGCATTCGGAACGCTGGTGGAGATGTACCGGATTCTGACAAATATCACGACCGACCGGCTGCGCGCCATGAAACTTTAAAGATTACACCATGGTCGCGGAGGCGAGGGTTTTAAACCTCTGGGATCTGTCTGCCAGCTCCATCTACGACACCATCCCTTCGGTGAGTTACAGGGTGTTCAAAAAAGAGTTTGACAACCCCGATGACACATTTATCGGAGCATTCATTGCTTCGTTCCAGGTTGAGGATACCACCAGGATGGTCTGTTTCTACGATGGAAAGGTGCAGTCGTTCCTCGATTGGGAGAACAAAACGATCCTGGTCAACGATTTTTCAGATTCGATCCTGATACGGTTGTCGGTTCCCGATAAGCTGGTGGAGGTTGTTGGCAACCGGATTGTATGCGCCGACCTTTCGAATATAACGGAGGATCGATGTACAACATGGCGTTAAGAACTTGATGGGATGTGTTGCTACAACAATGATTACAGAATGTCGCAACCCGGACCTTCGCCGCAATGAAAAGCCAGGGCCGGACTGACTGTGGGGGGTAGCGATTGATCAAATCTTCCTGCCGATATAGAACACGTAACCGTAATACTCCCTGTAGTTGTAGTAAAGTTGAGCTTCGTGCCGTTCACTTGCTATGAAATCCTCTGCAGTTTTATTTCCTGCGTGTTTTTTGAGAAAGTCTTCCTGAGCCTTGATTTGCGGAGCATAGAAGTGTTCGGTCCAGCAGCTCTCGGGAAGAATGAAGGTGGCAACAGGGACATACCCGGATTTCTGGAGCTGGGCGACCTTATTCGGAATTGTGTCGATGCCGGGATATGCATCCTGCCAGAATGATTCGATCTCGGCAGGCCGGTTAGCGGTAAACCACGATGCTTCCGTGACGGCCACAAAGCCTCCTGTTTTCAAAAACTTCCGCCAATCATTCAAACCCCGCTCAAACCCGATGTTGTAAATGGCGCCTTCCGACCAGATCAGATCAAGCGATTCATCGCTGAAAGGAAGATTGTCCATTGAGCCCACTAAACCTTTGACGCGTTCTCCGAGACCGTGTTTGGCGGCGTTCCGGTTGAACAGATCAATGAATGTTGGAAACAGGTCGATGCCCGTGATCTGTCCCGGGGCATGTTGTGCCAGTACCATGGTCTGGCCTCCCGTACCACAACCAAGATCGGCGATGCGCGAGTCATCGCTGAGGCCGTCAATGAAGCTCAGCGCTTTCATGGTTACTTCGGGGCTTCCGGGTCCCTGTCGTTCAATGCTTGCGAAATATTCGCAGATAAGGTTGAAGTCAAATTCGTGAATGGATTTATTTTCGTTACTCATGATGTAAAAATTTTATGGTTAATAAGTCCGAAAAAGAAGTAAATACCTCTTTTTCCAAAATATAACTGCTTAAAATAAATGAAAATCAGCCGGGCGGGGATTTGCCTGGGACTGACAAAGGTATAACGCCGGTTGACACCGCAGGTTATTTATTTTACAAGATCCGCCAAAAAGTTAAACATCCAGAATTTTTGGAACGGCAAAGATAAGTAAGTTCCCGGAATGTTTGCAGGATGAAATATTCATGTTTGCAGAAACACAAACCGCACATGAAAATCAGCCAAATGGACATTCCATCTGACCATTAAAATCAGAATTATTTACAAATGAAAATATTGGAAAAAACCGAGTTACCTTTGTACAATGTTAAAGATCATGTGCCACGAGGATATCATTTATGTGACATTAATACGTTTAATTCAGCAATGAAATCCATCTTTCCCTTGATTCTCTTTCTTTTTTTGGTGAAGGCGCTCTTTGCGCAACTTGCCATCATTAACGATCCCGACGGGTATGTCAACATCCGCGAGGGACGAAGCAAAGATGCCAAAATCACCGGACGGTTGTTTGACGGCGACTTCTTCCTCGCGACCCCTGGCGAGGAACCGGGCGGTGATTGGTGGGAGGTGTATTATTCGGCGGACCCCGGCGAGCTGGAGAATTACAAGCTTGCCTGGTACCGGAAAAACAACCTGACCGACGGGAAGGTGCTCTACCTTCAGGGTTATGTTTACAAAAGCCGGATTCTTCCGGTCGATAGCCTGGCCAGCGTGGCACGCGGAACCATCAGGCGGACGAAAAACACGGTGTCTCTCACCAACGACTCGGTTCGGTTCTTCATGCGCACGACAAATTTCGTTCAAAAGAACCACCTTATCGAAAAAGACTCTGGCGGTTTTGTGACGGCCATCGATCATCGAAGACCGATGGGAACAGATGGTGATCTGCCCCGGACGGAAATTACGGAGATCTCGCTGACCATTCAGGGCATGCCGGTGGAATTCACCAGAAAACATTACCGGGATCTGTATGAGCCAAACCTTGAAACCGTCAACCTGGTGACCGATCGCCGGGGAGGCCTGATCCTGACCATGCCGTTCAACAGCGACGGGGCGGGTGCATACTGTGCGGCCTGGCTGATCAGGGACAGAAAGATGGTGAGGAGATATGTCGATTCGTTGTAAGAATTTTTGCGTGTGTAATAAAGATCGTCAAACCAAATTAATACTACTTGTGTACATGAAAGTAAAACTACCCCTGGTTGCTTTGCTGCTTGGCCTGTCAATGACAACCTTATATGCCCAGCATATCGATGAATCGATGGTGAATTTTATCAGGGAAAAAGCAACTCGCCCTGCAGATTACATTATCGAAAAGTTTAAGAAATATGATGTTGTTCTTTTGGGCGAGCATCACTTAATAAAGCAAAACCTGGTCTTTTTTCAGAACCTGGTACCTGAATTATACAAAAATGGGATTTTTAATATCGGGATGGAATTCGGCGCCAGCGAAGTACAGGGGAAACTTGACAGCCTTGTCAATGCCGAAACCTACAACGAATCTCTTGCCAGGGAGATCATGTATGCCTACAATGTCGCATGGGGGTACCAGGAGTACCTCGATGTTTACAAAGCCGCCTGGAAACTGAACCGGTCCCTCCCAAATGGAAGTAAAAAGTTCAGGATCCTGAATTTGAGTTATCTCTTTAACTGGAATGAATTTACCGGGCAGCGAACCATTGAGAGCATGCAGGCTGTCTTCAAAAAAGGTACGGTAGATAAGTACAGGGCTGAACGGATCGAAGAAGAGGTACTCCGCAACGGAGAAAAAATCGTGGCGCTGGTCGGGACACCGCATGCATACACCAGATATGGCTCCCCCTATTTCAAATATAACGGGGATGATTTTTGCGATTACGACCACGACTGGTTAGGGTGCCGGTTGTACAGGAAATATCCCGACCGCGTCTTCAACATCCTGTTACACCAAGCGTTCACAAAGATGGATTCGGGTAATTACCTGCTCATTTCACCCGCACAGGGAGCCATGGAACGACTGATGAAGGTCAATGGAAATAAACCGCTGGGTTTTGACCTTGCCGGGACTCCCATCGGTAATTTGCCTGATTCGAGTATCCATTCGATGTGTTACCGAAACTTCACCCTGGGCCAGTTGTTCGACGGCTATATTTTCCTGGAACCGCTTAGTGAACTGGAAGGATGCACGGTAATCGAGGGATTTGTAAACGAAGGTAACATTGAACATACACTGTTGTTCTTCCCAGATCCTGACTGGCATAAACCGGTGAAATCGTTGGAGGATGTGCGACAGTTCATACAAGACAACGCAAAGCAAATTTCTCTGGATTATAATGAGATCGTCGATTGAATTTTCAATGACATTCCGACATTTTCAGGAAACACATTACATTTACCGGAAACCAATAAATCTACCGGAAAATGAGAAAAAATTTTATCCTGTTTGCGCTTGTCTGCCTTCTTTCGGCAGGATCATTATTCGCTCAGAAACAGCTTTGTTTTGGCGCCGGCGGTACTGGTCTTAGCACTTGGTTCGTCAACCAGAACAACTTCGGGTATTCCGACCTGGATGTCAAGGTGCCGTTCAGTTATGCCTTCAATGCCAATGTGGGATTTGATTTCAACAGCAACCTGGGAATGAAGCTGGATCTGGGATACCAGCGGCGAATATGATTACGAAAAGTACATTCCCGGGACCACCGAACTGATCTCGCAGTCGGATATCAAGAACCGGTTCATTTCATTCGACATCATGGCGCGTTTGGACCTTGGGGTTGAGTTCGTAATAACCAAAAACCTGATGATCGATGCGGCGGTTTCTTTTGCTTATGGTCTCACCGACATTATTGCCCCCGATTACCAGATCAAGAATACCAGCGGTAATTATGATCCGGTTCACAATGCGTATGTGGGGTTCAATGTAGGTGTGAACTATGTCCTGCCCTTGAATTAAAGACTTTCTTAACAACGCTGTTACGGAAGTGTAGCTGAACAGTTGTTATAAAAGCAGGGCTCCTGGTGCTGCCGGAATTATTGCCGGCGGTTTTTCGGGGGCCCTGTTTTATTTTGAGATTTTCAGGTTTAACAAAGATGCCAGAGGAATTTTTTTCATTCACAAATTTCTACACAGGCACTCCATTAATGAAAAAATATTTTCGTACTTTTGATATGCTTACCTTAGGTTGCAAGTGAGAAGCCCCGATGGCTGAGGAATGGTGGTTATTTTGAATAGAAAAGCCTGATGTCAAACCATGATCAATTCAATGATAATTAAAGTATTAGCCTTCTGGCATATTCTGATTTTTTCAATTTGCCAGGTAAGCGGTTCTTTTGCACAGGAAACCAAAGAAATTGACAGCTTAAAGAGCTTACTTAAAATAGTTAGCTATGACTCTGCACGAATAAAAATACAGTTGAAGCTGTTTAACTTATACAGCACATCCGACACCGGCCAAGCAAATATTATCCTGGCCAATCTCACCAAAGAAATTGATGACAAAAACATTCCGATGTCACCGGATTTATTATATATGATTGGCCAGGTATATGAGAACGATAAGGCTGACTTTAATACTGCCATTGAGTTTTTCCAGCGGGCAACGGACAAAGCTAAACAAGAAAATGACTTAAAATATCTTGATTACGAGCTTTGGTTGGGCTACACTTTGTCAAGAACGGGTGACACTGAACAGGGATTATCGCATGTAATAAATGCTGTTGAAGCGGTTGAAAACATGAAACTAATCAATAAAATGCCTTTTTCATACATCATACTTGCTTTCTCATTTCGCAATGCAAATCAATATGGCAAGGCAAAGTTGTATTTAAATAAATGTATTGAATCATCTTTGATGATCTCCGATAGTAATTACATTCATACCGCTCTTCATGAAATCGGAAATCTTTATTTAGTACAGGAAGAC
>Ga0247842_10004493_pt1 | contig 17357 bp, 19 predicted proteins | sample LaCruzMarch2015__3_FD_192411 | JGI IMG/M metagenome (GOLD analysis project Ga0247842, IMG submission 192411) | Freshwater microbial communities from meromictic Lake La Cruz, Castile-La Mancha, Spain - LaCruzMarch2015_19m | ecosystem: Environmental > Aquatic > Freshwater > Lake | place: Spain...
CTTCTGGCGTTGAGTTAATATTCATCATGTTTTGCTGGCCATTGCTTTTTTTATCAGTTATTATGAATGTTATGCTTGGTGGAACATCTAAAATTGTTTGCTTCAAAGGTACATCATTTTCAATTATATAATGGGTTTCAAGCATATTTTTGTATTTACCGAAGATAATTAGTTGTGAATTTCCAATTAAAGCACCATAAGAATTCTCAGCATTAGAATAATCTTTCCCATTTATGGGTTGAATTGAATCCATTGGTTGATTCTCTTTTACATTTATAACTGCAAGGACATTATCAAAATTATTCCCTGTTGTAAAATTAGCATCAACCCACCAGCTTGAATAAAGCAGGGCGTTACCACCGAGCTTATTTTTATCACCATAAACTTTAAACATTTTATATTTAGAAGGATATAAAATTTTTAGATAGGTATTTACGCCATTGTTAGTCAACACAACCTTATTGACATCTTCATATAGGCTGTAACTAAGATCCCAATTTATAATGGTCCCACAACCTGCCCCACCACTACAGTAGGGCATTCCTTTTGAACTGTTTAAATAAGTGCCTTCAATTGTTGGTTCGTTGGCAAAATGTAAAATCCATCTTCTTGAGTCGTTATTATTTACCAGATTAAATCTATCAAATACTAATAGTGTATCTGGTTTTAAGTAAAAGAAACTTCTATCATAGCTATTTAAAAGATTACATCTTGAAGCATATCTGCATGTCCCCCACTGCTTTATGTTATTATATAAATTTTCTAAATTAAAATTAATATATGTAAAATCTTGCTTAAACAGAGAGTTATTAACAATTGCTGAGCCTTTTGGTCTGTCACCTTGCCCAGAATCTTTGAAAATCATAGTATTATGGGCCCAAGTATAGTAAGGAATATTAAGGCCATAGCCTGCTGCCTCGAAAACTTGCCAGCCATTTTTCCAGATGTTAAAATTTCCAGAATCATAGTGCAGATGATCCCACCAATAACCTTTAATAAAGAAATTAATGAACATGGCATTTGAATCCCATGAACTTCTCGAGTTAATCATTAATTTTCCTTTATTAAAAAAATCTAAATTATTTTGTAAATTGGGCCTGTAATCAATTCCTTGAATTGTATCGTCATAAAACAAAAGATAGTCCTCGTCATGGAATAATCCTCTAGCATAAAAATCGGTTTTAAGAGTATTATCAATAAAATATTTAAGATAATTTTTTTCTATTGAAGGATTCAGTTCTTTTAATAAAACATAAAAAACAGATTTGAATAGGGGATTCTGATTATGTCCAGTATCTCCATCAATAGCAAGATAATCTGCGCCAGGGGGCACAGAATGGATAACATTATGCACGGTATTATTTAAATAATTGTAGTATTTCTGGAATAGATTTATATCAGTTCCTGTTTTTATTGCTTCCATATAAGCTAGCAAATTTCTAAAACTTAACCGGTCATATTCCTCACTTTCATATCCAAATCCTGATTGTAACCTTCCATTTATCGCTTGTGTTCCAAAAATTTCATCACTCATATTTTGGAGAGAGTAATTTAGATATATTTCTCCTTCTGGCTTATGTCCGTATAAAGTAAGAGACATTAGGCCAACTGCAAATTGCTCGCCTGCAAAATAATTTCCAGGAACTTCTTTTCCATGTATGATGTTTTGAGTTTGGCCTGCACAGATTTTAGTCCAATTCACAAACCAGGGCTCAAATTCTTCTTTTACTGATTGATTTATATCATTGTAAATCCAGTCATAGCCAATTGCATAGTTTGGAAGTGAAAACCTGCAACCATATCCCTGATCGTTTGTAACCATTGCATTGCCGCAGTTAGAATAATGAATCCTCATGCCTTGGATAATTTTATCCCTATAGATGGAACTATTTGTAGCTTTGTAACAAACAGCCAATGAATAAATATGGTGCCCCCAATTTTCTGCACTAACACAAGAAAGCCCTGAAAGTGATATGTTGCTAAAATCAAGATTGCCAGAGTCACAATATTCTTTTGTCCTTGTCCAATGTATATCATTAGTGTTAACCTTTTGCATCATTCTAGAATAAGTTTCATCAGTTAAAAATATTCTTGGATGACTCTGTTTAACTGTATAGGCAGAAACTAAGAAAATATTATAAATTAAAAGAAGAGATAATATTAAAATCAACACACCTTTTTTCATAGTTTATATATTGAAAATAGGTATATAAAGTTAATTTTGCGGTTTTAACTCGAGAAATAATTTTCCTTTTTCTAAGTCATACTTAACAATTGGAAGATTTATGGGTATGACTTTAAAGTATGATTTTTCTTTTGAAAGAGCTTTAATTTCTATACCATTTTCAAGCTTGTTGATCAAGATGTCTTTCATGCTCTTGACACCTGGGAGCTCTATTTCATAGATAATTTTATTGCTTAGCCTTCTTACAATTGCATGGGCTTCTTCTTTTGGAAGTTCACTTAATCTTCTTAATTTATCTAAATCAATGATATTATTCAGCTTGGCTTCTTTTATTTTTTCCTGTTTGTTATTTATGTTGCCTAATTCATTAACTCTTATTATTGGATTGCCGTTTCCCATTCCAATATTTATTTTTATTCCCCTTTTGAAGACTTTGGGCTTTCCTTGTTCAAAGTCTTTATCATTAAAATCCATATCTTTCATTTGTTCATTCATTTGTTTCATAATATTGTTAAATAAACCATTAAACATACTTCCTCCAAAAAGTCCTGAGCCCAAACCCAAACTTCTTAAATCTTCATCATCTCTTCCCAACATTCCGAAGTTTCTTCTTTCTTCTTCTTTCATTATATCTATGCCACAATATGGGCAGAATACAAAGTCTTTTTCAATTTTTTCTCCGCAATTTACACACTTCTTAGTTGTCATAATTTTCTAAGTTTGGTTTTGTTTATAAATCTTGTGCAAAGAAGAACTATTGAGTTATAAATAAAAGTTATTAACCTAATTCTTCTAAATGATAAACTGTAGAGTTCGCTTATTTATACTATATTGTTAATAATCTACTATTTTTAGCATAATTATAATAGGGGTTGTTGGGTTGGGTTTAATAATTTATTTTACAGCATCAAAACATTTAAAATATTGAAAAATATACAGAATTATGGAAGAAAAAGAGAAACAGGATTTTTCACCAGAAGGCATTGCTAAGAAATATGGTATAGACTTGGATAAGCTTAAGCAAGAACAGATAAAACTTGCGAAAACTCTTGAATTAAAGGATAATATTGATTTTAAACTTGCTGATAAAATAGGGGCGATTGGTAATACTTATTTTAAAAACAAAATTGTTTCAGGGGCGGTTATTCTTTCACCAAGTATGGAAATTTTATTTCAGGAATATTCTTCAGATATTCTAAGATTCCCATATATTTCTGGATTTAGGGCATATAGGGAGCTTCCTGCAATGATTGAAGCTCTTGGTAAATTAGATGAAAAGCCTGATGTTGTTTTTGTTGAAGGGCATGGAATTTCTCATCCGAGATTAGGGCTTGCGTCTCATTTTTCAATTGCTAGTGGAATTCCCACTATTGGTGTATCTGACTCACTTTTGCCTGAAACAGTTGTTGAAGGAGAAGACATTTTGCTAAATGGGAAGAAAGTTGGAAAGGTTTTGAAGTCTAAAACAAATTCAAAACCATTATATGTTTCTCCTGGAAATTTAATTTCAATAAAAACAGCCTATGAACTTGCAAAGAAATTTATTGTTGAGCCGCATAAATTTCCAGAACCAATTCATATTGTAAGGAAATATGCAAAAAAGACGAGGGACGAGCTATTCATGGCAAATTCTGATAATCATAAAGAGAATAGTGAATGTTCTGGAGATTAAGTAATTATATCCTATTATAATCTCGCTTCAAGTGCTTTCCCGAGGTATGATGCAATTTTATTAACTGCTTTTTCAACGCTTTCTTGATTATAACCAATGCCATAAATCATGCCTCGCCAATCTTCAGTCCCGATAGCAATTCTTTTATAAGTTGCCTCTGGATTTAGCTCTGTTCTGTCAAGTTTTTTACCTGTTAGAATTACTACTTGGTTAAATGGATATGGACTATAGAACCCGACCTTTAAAGTTCTTGGCTCTCCTCTATTAATTTCAACTCTATATTCTAAATTATCCATACTGTATGTTTCTTTTGCCAGTTTTATCATAGCATTAATTATTAACTGACCCTTTATTGGTTTCTCAAGACTTATTGTTTTTTGATGATATCCTTGTACCATTTTAATTCTTAATAGAATTTTATAAATACTATTTAAATCTTTTGTGTTGGTTGGGTTTAATCATTTCTCAGGATAAATTGGGTGGTAAAAAGAAACACAAGTTCTTCCATCTTCTGATTTTATATTAACAGGAGCTCTTAGAACTTTGCTTGCAAGCTTTACAAAATACAAACCAAATCCTTCTTGATTTAATGCAGGAGCTTCTTTGTCAATATATTCTCTTAGAGGTTTGGCTTTTGGAAATTCTCCTTGATTATGAACTTCAAATGCGACAAAATCTTTGAATTCTCGAGCTCCATCAGGAATATAAAGTGCTTGTTTTGGAAATCCTTCATAATATCTTGAGGTTACTAAAACATTTTCTGCTGTTTCACTTGCATTATGTGCGTTTTTAATAATACTCCACATAGTAGCCAACAACACTTTTTCAGGAGTTACTAATTCTTTAGGATTATAATTAAAATTAAATTTAACTCTTTGGCAATCTATTGAATTTAAAATATCTTCAAGTTCAATATTATAGTAACATTTCCAAACATCTAATTTATCTTTTAAGACTAAATCATGAATAGCCAATCCAATAAAAAATGTAGCTTTGACTTTTCCTTGTGCAATAGGAGACAACTCTTTTTTTCCATACTCTACTATGTGATGAATATATTGATTGACAATGTTTAAACTATTTCCCATATCATGGTCAATTAATCTAACAACTTGTTTTCTCTCGGCATCTGTTAGTGGATTTGTTAGCTGGAGCATTGTTTATCTTTTGGAAAGTTCAGGATTAAGTGCAAGAATATCACAAAGTCGCTTTTCTGCTCTTGTCCATTCGTCTCTGTTTTCAGGAAGCCAGCCATCTGGAACTGCACAAGGTCTTCCATTTGCATGAGGATTTGACTGCCCATAAATATACCATTGATTTGTTAATCTTAATGCTAATCCATATTCTGGTCTTGGGCTTTTTTCACCCCATACAACACTTACTTTTTTGTTTTCAGGAGCTGTTTCAATTTCTCTGTATTCCATTATTTTTATCCTCAAACTTTATCAGAACTCTCTTTCCCTATTTGGCTTTTTTCACATCATCAGCCAAGCTGTTGATTTCTTTCTGGATTGTAGATATTGCGTCGTCAACTGCTTTTTTAACTGTTTTGCCAGTTGTTTTAACTTTTAGAATTACTGGTTTTTCAAAACCCTGTCTTTTCCATGCTGCAAGATTGACACTTTCGTCTTTATTAAGATAAACTCTCATTAGCTCTGCAAGAGTTATGCTGTCTATTTCTAGCTCCATTTCATTCTTTTCGTCTTTAAGAACTGTGATATTCATAGTTTATCAATCAAAAATTAGTTTTTAAAGCTTTCTAATTAGGGTGATTAGGGTTTGCAAATGCCCGGACGTCTTTATAAGTGGGTTTGCTAACCTTGAAAGCAACTTCAATAATTTCAATCAAACCCGTAAGTTTATTTTCCATTTCTGGAATTTTCTGGCTTTCTCCACTTTCCCTATATTTATATCCTGAAAGGTAATCTGCCATTTCTCCATCCTCACAATATTGCATTGCCTGTAGAATGGTGCTTCTAAAGTTTGTTTTAAAATCAGCAATATTTAGAGGAGACTGTAACATTAGTCCTTGTAATAAATCTACATCTTTAATACTTGCAACAATCTGAGTCCCTTTTGGAGCAGTTGCAGGTGAAATGACAAACCCCCTAGAATTTTCTTCATCAATAGGAGTTAAATCCACATTTCTATATTTTAGAATATAATGATTTGAAAAAAGAACTTCAAGAACTTCCCGAGGATTCTCAACTAGATAGCTAACTAATTGAGGTTTATCTAAAAATCCCTGCTGTTTCATTAATTTGGTTGGCATGAAAATATCAAGAAAATAAAAAGTATTTAAATCTTCGCTTTTAAGAATTATTCCTCTATTTCAACACCGTCTCCAACTAGATTGTTGTTTTCTGCTTCTGTATCTTCTTCTGCTTCTTCTTTTTTTGGATTGTTTTTTGCTTCTTCTACTCTTCTTTGTCTTTCTTTCTGAACCCTGATTAAGTCTCCTACTGTTAAGGTTTTGACATTGTCCTTGCCTATCGCAATCTTATTTTCCTGCTGCCCTGGTCTTGGAACATCAGGAGAAAGAGGCATTAAAGTTATTCTAAAATATTGTTCTAATTTTCTTAAAACTCTTTCTGATTCAGGATTTATGCATCCTGATTCAAGGACTTTGATTAGTTCTATTGGCTCATTTATAGCCTGAGCAACTTGATTTTGAGTTAGTTTCTTTGCTTTTCTTGCCTTCATAATTTCCCAATTAAAATTATCAACAAGTTTTATAGGCAAGTCAACTTTATGATAAGGAGATAGGCAATACATTCTTGGACCTGTTACAACAGGTTTTGGCTCTATAACTGGCTTGTTCTTGTTTGTATTCATTGCCTTGGCAAGTCTTTCTTTGACTGTATAGGGTTTATTAGCATATTCTAATTGTTCATCAGTTGGCCTTTTAACAACAATTAAACCTTCATTGGCAACACATTTTTCACAGGCAAGAATAAGGTCTTTTCCATCTAAAGCATGAATGAGTTTTACTTTATCTTCTTCATCACAAATTGCACATCTTTTTTCTGTCATATTCCCTAAACCCTTTTTGGCTTTAAATTCTTTTCTATACTGTAGTATATAGTTTAATTTTATTAAGATTCTTATAGATTCATTAATTAGCAATCTCAAATGATACCATATCTATTGCTTCTGGAGAATCGTAATGTCTGTCTGCGGCTATAAGTGCGCCTTTATAACACATATCTAAATGTGCTTTTTCTTTTGCTAAGCCTCTTTGATTTAGCGCACCTCTTATTGATAATACATACTCATCCTTTGGTAATCTTGCCTGAGCTTCATAAATTCTTTGCCCAATTGCTAAAGTTTCAAAAGCTCTATCTACAATAAGTTCAAATTGTGCACTAAGTTTTTCTGCTTCTCTTAAAAGTTGAGTATTGCTTAGGTTTTCAAATAACATAGTTTATCTTTGTTTTTTATGTTTTTAAAGATTTATGTAATGGAGAATATATATTATTTAATTAGCTTCTCTAAATCAGCCACTGTTTTCACATCTTCTACTTTTATCTTTTCATCTATCAGAATTGTTGGCAAAGAAGTGATATTATAATTTTTTATTAGGGACTTTATAGATGAGAAGTCAATGTCTCCTGCCATTGGAATCAGAATTACATTATCTCCTTCTTTGTTTTTAAGTTCCATTAAAACATTGGAGAAAACAGCTTGTTTTGGTTTTGTATTTGCATCTTGTTCTTCATATTTGTAAAAATATACTACTATATGGAAAGAGGCATTGCATTGTTTCTTTATTTTTAAACTATTTATAAAGAAAACCGCTCTTAATAAGTCATATTTATAATGCTGGGTTTTTATGTTTTCAGATATTCTTTGAGCGTTTTCATATCTATCAAGAAGTCTGGCTTCTTCGTAAACCCTATTGCCAAAATCTATATTCTCTTGAATAGCTATATTGCAATTGAATTTCTGAGAAATCATATCTGACATTATTTTTGCATCAAGCAGGTTTAAATCTGATTGTATATAAAGGCTATCAATTTGAGCAACTCTTAGACTCTCAAACCAATATCCTAATAGGATTCCTACTGCAAATATAAAAATCGCGAGTATTAGCGCATTCAAAAAAACATGTTTTTGGCTTTGAAACATCATTCTTATCTTGTCCCCCAACTATATGTCCCTCTTGCAAATTTATACATAGAGGTTATCATGATGAATGGATATAGTGTTAGGTATACAAGTAAGTATATTAGTATATTAAAAATGTTTTGGTTTCTTATTTTGTAGTTCTTCATTATATTAATTCCATAAATTGTAAAGACAGCGCCTAATAAAAACAAGGCAATGCCAAAAAAGTTTAAAACAGTGGGGGTAATATTAAAGTTTTGCATAGTTAGTATTGGTGTGGATGCTGCAATACTAAATTTTGTGAATAAAAACCAGTCTATAAATCTTCTCGCAACAAGATAAAAGAATATGGATAATCCGAGTAGTCCGAGAAACAAGGATATAACAAAATAGGGAAGAATAAAAGCGCCAAGCATGCCTTTTCTAAAGAAAAAGGATTTGTATTTACTTATTGTCTGCAGACCCCCAACATTCCATCTTACTCTTTGATTATACCATTGTTTTAAACTGGATGGAACAACTGTATATGTGCAGGCAGAGGGGCACATTTCTCTTTTGTATCCGTGATAGGTGAGCCTCCATGTTAGTTCTATATCTTCTGTCATGTTTTTTTCATCAAATCTCCCAACTTTTTCAAAAATATCTCTTCTATATACTGTTAGAGGACCAGGAGTTACATAGATCGCATCAACATAATTTAGTAGTTTTCTTGTCCATGAAATAATTGCATATTCAATTGCTTGGAGCTTTTCAAAAAAAGTTTTTGGATTTTTAGCTAAATTCGCACCAAGAACTGCTGCAACTTGCTTATCATTGAAAAAACCCACAATTTTGCTTATTGCATCTTTTTCAGGAAAACTATCTGCATCTGTAAATCCTATTAATTGTGTTTTTACAAATTTAGCCCCATAATTTTTAGAGCCTGCTGCGCAGCCTGTATTTTTTGGAGTTTGAAGGGCTATAACTCTATTATTCCTTAGAGCAATTGATTTTATTACTTTGTATGAATTGTCTTTACTGCAATCATCAACAACATAGATTTTTTCTAATCCATTATAATCAGAATCAAGCAATGCCTGGATGGTTTTTCCAATTTCTTTTTCTTCATTATAACACGGAACAACCATACTTAAAGAGTATATTTGTTTTAATTTCGGAATATTGAAAAATGTATCTTTGTTTTTAAGCCAGAGCAGGATAAATAAGAGGCTCATATAAATTGCTATAAACATGTATGCAAGATAAATAAAAGGTAGTAGTTGCATTTTATTTAGAGTTATTTAGTTCTTCTTTATCAACCTCTTCTGGATTAGACTCTTCTTTTTCTTCTTTTATGTTATCATTACCTTCAACACCTGGATTTCTTATGTGGAAATATTCATAAAAATCATCACTTAAATTTAACTCTAAAGTGTGGCCTGCTCTTTTTGCCCTTACTAATCCTAAGGAAATAAAACCCTTTATATGGTCATATGCTTTATTTCCCCTTATGTTTATAATAACTGACTGCTTTACCGGCTGTTTATAGGCTATAATGGCAAGGGTTTCTTGCTCTGCTTTTGTAAATTCTGCAGAACCAGTTGCCAATTTATTAATCATACCAACAAACTCGGGTTTTACATCCATTTTCCAGGCATTATCTTTGTTTAAAATACCGATTGCTGTTTCTTCACTTGAGTATTTTTCTTCTAACTTTTGGATGAGTTCTTTTATTAACAATGGATTTATATCTGTAAGTGTTATTAAATCCTGCATGCTAAGAAATCTTCCTGATATGAATAGTGCTGCTTCAATTTTTCTAATATATTCTGACTGGTCTTCTAAATCAGTTATTGTTCTGCTCGTAACGGTGTTTTCTTCTAATTCAGGCATATCTAAAAGTTTATCCTGAATTCTTCCATCATCACTTTGTATTTTTTCTTCTGCCATTAAAAATAAAGAAATAGCTTATTTATAAAGGTTATTTAACCATGTCTGAAATTTTAACTACTTTAATTCCAGAATCCCTTATACAGTCTAGGACTTGTTTAAATTTTTCTTTAGGATAGTCCCAATATCTTTCATTATTTAAATCGTGAAAAGTTATAATGAGCCAAACTTTTCTTTCATTTGCTTTGTTTATTTCAGAGCATAAATTTTCTGCACTTAGATCTATACTTGTAGATTTTGTTTTTAATCTATACTTATTTGTATTAAAGTAATTATAATCAAAGAAAGTATTAAATATTCTTGAAGACAAATAATTTTCTTTAACTATTTTTTCCAAGTTAGAGCTGTATTTGCCAAATGGATAAGCAAAACTTTTAATTACAAAACCCTTTTCTTCTAAAACCTTTTTAGAATCTCTTATTTCAGCTTCGGCTTCTTCTGGATTTAGAGATCTTAAATCTTGATGAGTTAGAGTATGGCTTCCTATTTCCCAGCCATAATCTTGCATTTCTTTTGCCTGGCTAAAAGACATTAATTCTCTGCCTTCAAATTCATTTAATTCGCTAATCAAGTAAAGCACACCTTTAAAATTATATTCTTTCATTAGTGGAAAAGAATAATTATATGTGGAAATATAGCCATCATCAAAACAAATAGTCAGATAGCCTTTATCAAATTTTTCAAAATAAGGGTAGTAAATTCCGAATAAAAATAATAAAATTAAAACTCCCGCCAGAAACAATAGCAATAAAACTTTTTTGTTCATTTTTTAAACTTCATAAATATATGTTTTATTTTTACAGTTAAAAACTTCTTTGTAGTTGCTGTCTAAATCTTGTTTTATTTTAATTATATCCTCTCTCCACATAGGCATGTCAAAATCAGTAAAAAATATATATGTTTTTTTACCTTTTGATTGAACGAGATTATTAAGTTTGGAAATGCTCCAGGGGCCTGGATAAAATCCTGTTTCTCTTTTTGTATAATAATAAACTAAAGGAGATTCGTCTGTAATAACGAGGATATTTTTATCAAGAGTTTTTAAGAAGTTATTTCCCTGCAAAAAGCAGTCATTAGTATCTGTATAGCTTTTTCTATATTCTTTTGAAAAATTTACTGAATAATAAATAAGCATCCAAGCAATAATTATCGCAAAAATAAGATATTTATATTTTTTTATTTTTTCAATTAAAAATCCAGAGAGCAGACACATTGCTGGAAATATTGATAGAATATACCTTGGTTCTTTATGGACAATTGTACTTGTGAGAACAAAAAGAAAAATTAGCCATATTAATATAAAGAAAATTTCTTTTTTAAGAAACTCTTTTTTATAGATAATATATAAAATAGCTACTAGGGAGATTATCCCAACAATATGAAAAGTCTCAAAGAAATTAGTTATGTAAAAATTCCATGGTTGAGAACCGCCCCAATAGTTTACAGCAGTATTTCCATGCATAAGAGCACCAAAGATATTTCCATAGGCAGAATAGCTATAAATAAGCCAAGGTGAGATGACAACGAGAAAAACTAAGATTGATAGCCAGAAATATTTATCTTTTAGTAATTTTAAATTTCTATCTCTTATAATTAGATATATAAAAAAGATAGGTATTGTCCATAGAGCAGTGTATCTTGTTAATAATGATAAAGCTAGAACAACGCCGAATAGTATTTTATATTTATTATTTTTTTCTTCATAGCCCTTAATGAAAACAAGGACTGAAAGAAGTATAAAAAAGACAGAAAGTCCATCAGTTAGAATTTTGCTGCTGTAATAAATATGAAAATAACTTACAGCTAATAAAATAGCAGAATAGGTTGCTATCTCTTTGTTAAATAGCTTTTTGCCAATTAGATAAATTAAAACACAGCTTAAAGCTCCAATTATGGGCATTAGAAGTTCAATTAAAAAATCCATTTTAACAAAATAGATTAGTGCAAACAATACTGGCAGTAGAGGTGCTCTAAATCCTGCTTTTGGCCAGAGATTGTCAGGAACAAAGTCACTCCATTTGCCGTCATAGGAGTAATGAAAGGGATTTTGACTTAAATCATATCCAAGATTGGCATAAACTGTTTCATCCCACCATTTTGTTGGATAGGAAAAAAGAAAGATAACCCTTATTAAAAGTGCAACTAAAAAAATGAAAATCAAAATTTTACACTCTTTATTCATCTTCACTCTTTTTATTAAATAAATTTATTGAATATTGAATCTTAGTATTGCACCCATTCCACCAATATTAAGGAATTGCTCTCCTTCTACTGTTTCTGTTGAAACCATCTCAACCTCTGCAGAGGTTTCTTGCGCAAGTGTGCTCATTTCAATAATTTCTGCTTTTTTTAATTTATCAGATAAGAGTAAAGTCTGGACTGCTCCGTATTTTATTGCTTTAATTATGTCATCTTTTTTATAAAAGACTTTATCTCCTTTTCCAAGAATATTGAAGAAATTTTCAAGAAGTTTCTTCTCTTTTATTATTTCCTGCTTTGAAAGTTCTTGTTGGGATAATTCTACTAGCTCTTCTAGTCCTGATTCATCTGTATTTCCTAAATCTTTTAGTGCAATTATTTTATCTTTTAGAACATTATTGATTTGTCCATCTGCAACAAACTCTTCTTTTGTCGGCATTGGTCCGCCAACTAAAATTCCTTTTAATCTTGGTAAGTCAAAAAAACAGTCTTTCATACCCTCTGCAACTTTTCTGAAAAATTCCAATGCTAACCCATCTCTAATTCTTTCGAACCTCTGAGAACTTTGTCCACCAGCTTTATACTTTCCAGGAACTCCTGATGTCATTTTTCTCATAACTTTTATCTGCTTTCCTTCTAATAGCCCAATTGTTGCTTCTTTTCTATCTATTACCACCAAGCCATAGACTTCTTCTGCCTCTAGCATTTCTTTTAATGGCTCTATGATAAATACTTGGTCACACCTATACATTCTTGTCCTTAGTTGTTGAGGGGGTTCTATAATCCAGAGTTTTAGATCTTCTTGCCCTTCAATTTGAGAAATGTTTCCACAGAATATTGCCATGCCGTTTGGAAGAGTTTGTTTGTATTTTTTCAACTCTCTTCCAACCATTTCTAGTGCATCTACTACATTTTTTCGTGTTGTTTTTGATTTTATGTTATCTGCTGTTGATTGTTCTGCAGATATTTGGTCTGCTGTGGTATAGATGTTAGCTCCTGCTGGGATAAGAACAGTCACAAGTTCTGTGTGCCTGCCTCTTATTTTTTCAAGTTCTTCCATTAATTCTCTTAATTCACGTACTGATGTTGGCATAGTTATTGATAGTAGAGGTAGTTTTTAAATTTATTTTTAATTTATGCTAAAGAAATTCAACCTTAAATCTACCTGTTTTAATCTCTTTTACAGACATGACTGCTCTTAAATCTGAAATTATTGTTTTTAACTTGTCTTGAACATCTTTTTCTAAAGTCAAGATAATTTCAGCTTTCATTGACTTTTGAGCTTTGCTCTTTTCCATTCTGACTTTTGAGATTATATCTAATAATAAATTCCATATTTCTTCATCTGATTTTTCCTCTTTTATCTTGAATTTTTCAGGCCATAATGAGAGATGAATTGATTTGTCTTTTTCCTGACTTTTAAAATAATTTTGATAAAGTTCTTCTGTTATAAATGGTGTAAATGGGGCCATTAACTTTAGAATTGCTAGTAAGGAGTTGTATAAAGTATAAAATGCAGATTGTTTTTCTTCTTCTGTCCCATTGTAAACCCTATTTTTAACAATTTCCATATAATTGTCACAAAAATCCTTCCAGAAAAAGCTGTCTGCTTCTCTTTTTGACCTTGCATATTCGTATTTCTCAAAACTTGATGTTGATATTTCTATAATTTTATTTAACCTAGATAGTAATAATCTGTCAACTTCCTGCAGTTTTTTAATTTTTTCTGGTTTTTTTAGATTTATGAATACAAACTTAGTTGCATTCCAGATTTTTGTTACAAATTTTTTGCCTGTTAAAACTTCTTTTTCCTGATAGTCTAAATCTTCTCCAAGTTTAGATGAAGCTGCCCAATATCTTATTGCATCTGCTCCATATTTCTCTATTACTTCTCTTGGCTCTATTGTATTTCCTTTTGATTTTTACATTTTTTGGCCTTCTAAAGTTACAAATCCTGAAACAGCAACATCTGAAAAAGGATTTTTGCCATAATGAAGATTTGATTTAAGAACAGTGTTAAAAAGCCAGAAAGTAATTATATCATGGGCTTGGGGTCTTAAAGTTAACGGAAATGCCTTATCCTGAATTTTTTTATCAAGTAATTCTACTGCTAATCTTGGAGTCATTGAACTTGTAAACCATGTGTCAAAAATGTCCTTTTCTGGTTCAAATTCAGAACTTCCACATTTGCATTTTTTTAGAGGTTTATCTTTTAGCGGGTCTACTGGCAATTGAGATTCTTCTGCAACTATCTGTTCACTGCATTTTTTACAATTCCAAACAGGAATAGGAACTCCAAAATATCTTTGCCTTGAAATATTCCAGTCCCATTTTAATCCCTTAACCCAGTTTGTATATCTGACTTTCATAAATTCAGGATACCAGTTAAGTTTATCTCCCCATTTTAACATTTCTTCTTTTAAGTCTAAAATTTTAATAAACCATTGGTTTGTCATGAGAATTTCTATTGGAACATCACATCTTTCATGAACTTTTACAGCATGTTTTATTGTTTCTATTTTTTCTATTGATTTTAGCTCTTGCAAATCTTTTATAATTGCTTTTCTTGCTTCTTTTGATTTTAATCCTTTATATTTTCCTGCTTTTTCATTTAAACTTCCATCTTTATTCATAATTTCGATTACAGGAATTTTCATCTCATCTATCCAAGCAACATCATCCATATCTCCAAAAGTGCAATGATAAACAGCACCTGTTCCAAATTCTTTATCTACAGCTTTATTTGCATAAATCTTAACTTGCCTATTAAAAATTGGAAGAGTTGCTTCTTTGCCAATAAATTCTTTATATATTTTATCTTCTGGGTTTACATGAATTGCGACACAAGCAGGAAGAAGTTCTGGGCGTGTTGTAGCAATTGTAATTTTCTTTCCTAAAGAAGTATTAAAGTTAATATAAACAAATGCAGAAGATTCTTCTAAATCTTTTAACTCATATTGGGCTATTGCTGTCTGACATTCAGGACAATACATAAATGGTGCTTTTTTTCTATATGCTCTGCCTTTTTTATGCAAATCGAGGAAGCTTCTTTGGGATATCTTTCTTGAATATTCATTAATGGTTGAATAATATTTATCAAAGTCACATGACATTCCGATATCTTTCCAGTCTTGAATAAATCTTGGCAATTCTTGTTTTAAGAATTCAAGACATACTTTTATGAATTCCTGTCTTGGCATATCTTTTGCTTTTATTCCTCTTGATTTTTCAACTAACCTTTCAGTAGGAAGTCCATTATCATCTGTTCCAAAAGGATAGTAGATACATTCTCCTTTCATTCTATGGAATCTGACTGCAAAATCCTGCTGAGAATATGAAAAAGCATGTCCTATGTGCATTTTTCCTGAAACAGTTGGGGGAGGAGTATCTATTCCATAGATTTTCTTTTTGGAATCAAACTGGAATTTGAAGATACCTTCTTTTTCCCAGAATTTTAATATTCTTGCTTCTGTTTCCTTAAAATCATAATCCTTATTCTCTGGTTTTTCTTTTGTTTCTTGCTTGACTTCTGCCATATTTATATACAGAAGGTGTATTTTTAAATCTAACTTGAAAAGAAGTTATTTAGCTTTTCTTCTAGGTTTTTTGCTCTTTTTTAACTTGAGAGAGATTAGGAATATAACTGCCATAATAATTATAATTCCTATGATATAATAAATAAGGTTCTTAGGATTTGGCGTTTCTTTTGTGTTGGTATTAGCTAATTTGTTTTGTTCAGACAGATTTGATTTGTTGGCATTTAAAGAGATATTAACAACAGAATTTCCAGAATTAGCTGTTGTATTTGGAGAGCTATTATTTTTAGAGATTGTGCTTGAACTTGAACCACCGCCTCCCCCTCCTCCGCTCCCAGAACCACCAATCGGATTTACAGCAGGCTTATCAGAGGTTGTTGAGTCGAAAGAGGTTATAGTATTATTATAAATTTTAATAGAACTATGGCTTAAATCTGAAGAATGGTTCTCAAATTCATTTATGAGTTTCATTGTATTGTGTGTATCATTTGAATTTGTTCCGGCAATAACTAAAACATACCCATTTCTAACAGGAAAAGTTTCAACAAGTGTTTCTCCTGTTGTAAATTTCCATTCTCTTATTAATTCTTTTGCTAAACTATTAACATTGGGATTGCCAATTATAATTAAATTTTCTCTAAGACTGATTTCGCTGTCTAATCTTGAGTTAGTGACTCCAAATGTTCCTGCAAGTTCAGCAGCAGCGGCAATCTCAGCAGAATTAGTTGAATTTCCAACTACAATATATTGTAAAGGGTTTGCCTTTGTATTATTTAGGAAATTAAATATTGTTTGGTTAGAAGAAGCACTAACAAAAAATAAATTAAAACAAATAAACAATACACCAATAAGTATTACTAACCCTTTCATTAGAATAACAAAGTAAACTTATTTAAAAACTCTTCTCTAACGCTTTTGAGCTTCTTTAAACATTCTTGGAATTTCTATTGCTAAACTTGCTGATAAACTATCGCCTACTGCTTCATCTAGTCCTAGAATTCTTCCGCTTCTTAGTTCCACTTGTCTATCCCAAAGTTTAGATGAACCAATTGTATCAATTACTTCTCTTCTTGTTAAATTGGGATTTTGGTACTCTTCTCTCAAATTTGGCAAGACTGTTTCTATAGCTGTTTGTATTACAGATGCTTGTGCTAAAAAATCTATGTAACTCATTTTATCCTCCTGTGAAATTTAATTTATTTATCAGGCTTATTGCTAAACCTGAAATTATGATAATAATGGGGATTTTTTCTGGAATTTTTACACCCATTATTAATAAACCAATTCCGAATAATGCAATTCCTCCTGCTATTTTTAGAACAGTTAAATTTGCAAAACCCAATAGCTTTGGGCCAAAACCTGCTGAAAATATTACAATAATTGTAGCAATTGCTCCTGCAATTAAAGCAGAGAACATTCTTTCTTTTATAGTTCCTTCTAAAAGAGAGGCAAGGAGAATTGCTCCTGGACCTGCCATAAATAAAATCGCAATTAAAAGCGAGTTTTTAATTGTGAAAAATCCAGAAGCTGCTGCTATTGGAATAACTCCATTTAATCCCCCTAGTCCTAACATTAGGGCTAATTTCTGTATTTGTGTTATTTTTGATTTCATTTTTAAATAGTTTTATAAGCTCGCCTGCTGAAAGAAAACTGCCCTGCTTTAGCTCGGAGTGAATTTCAGCTAACCTATTGGCGAGCTTAGTAAGATATTAATTCTAGAAAAACTTTA
>Ga0247842_10004505_pt1 | contig 17346 bp, 14 predicted proteins | sample LaCruzMarch2015__3_FD_192411 | JGI IMG/M metagenome (GOLD analysis project Ga0247842, IMG submission 192411) | Freshwater microbial communities from meromictic Lake La Cruz, Castile-La Mancha, Spain - LaCruzMarch2015_19m | ecosystem: Environmental > Aquatic > Freshwater > Lake | place: Spain...
CAGGCGCGAACATTTATGAGTGGGGGGGCAGAATTAGATAAGGAGTTTATTATGGGCAAAACAGGCACAACCATCTGGGCACAGATAAAAGGTGTAAAGGGACAGATCCGTCTCGTCCCAAAAAAAGAGGGAGAACTTAAGTCCCCGGGTCCGAACCAGCGGTTCAGATCAAGCGTGAACTTAAAAAAAATTGATCAGGCTAATGAAGAGATGAGAGGGAAAGGTCGTGGCGGCGGCAAAGGTGGCGCCCGACGCGGCGGCAAACGCGGTGGAGATAGATCCGGAGGATCCGGTATGAATGAATCCACTGCTAGCCCGCTCATCCGCAGGCGCATGCGCCGTGCAAAAGTGTCCGCGCTCGGGGCGAAGGCAAAGTCCGCACGGTAATTTCCCAGTTTAAGACAAGCGCCCGTGATGGCAGGGGGGTTGGGTTCACCCGACCTTTTTTTGATTTTTTTCGTTACTTTAATATCTGAAGTATCGGATTTAATCAAAAAACGGCTTTCGCCGTTTTCATGCTCCTGTAATCCAAAAAGTGGAATCATGCATGTTTTCATAGATCAAACATAACTATCTTTTATTGACAGTGACCATGGTGTGTATGGATCTTCCAACTGCAGTGAAAAGTTACCAGTTTGGTGAACGGGCAAAATCTGAATTGATCGTCACTTCCCAGTTGTGCCAGGCACTTATCGGGTTTCCTGAACAGGAACGTGCCGGTGGAAAAAGGATGCTGATTTTTCTGATGGAAGCCGTGAGGGCAGAACTCCAGATTGCAGCACGGAGCACCGGTCAATCGGATTTCCAGCGGGCGGTTAATGCCCTTAATGAAGCGATCTCACTCACCGAGAGCAATGATCCGGATCAAGCAATCAACAAGATCGCGTTTGCAATCAGCGCATCCACCACGCCCGCACAAGGCGCATGGCAGGTTCTGTCAGAACATGGACTCCTCTGAATTTTTCGGATTTCTCGCTGCCCGCTCTTCAGTGCGTGAATACGACAGTACCCCGATCACTGAAAGTGAGATCAATTATATCCTCTCCTGTGCAAGTACCGCTCCGAGTGCCGGTAACCTCGAAGCATGGGATGTGGTAGTAGTAACGGATGAGGATATGCGTCTTGCACTGTCGGACGCGGCCTTTGGTCAGGTGCATGTTGAAAAGGCGCCAATAATTTTTGTTGCCTGTGCAAATTATGTGCGTTCGATGTCACGATATGGGGAACGGGGGATCCTTTACGCGGTACAGGACACAACAATTGCCTGCACGTACATGATGCTTGCCGCCCATGCCCGTGGTTTGTATTCATGCTGGACAGGTGCATTTGACGAAGATGAGGTGCGGACTGTTCTCGACTTACCGCAGCACATCCGGCCCCTCGTACTGCTCACGGTCGGAAGAGGGCGTTCACCTGCAATGCGGGCAGAACGAATGCCTGCAGAAGAGCATGTTCACAACGAAATATGGTGAAAGGAGAACGATACAATGCCCGATTATCTGGTATCACTGGAATCTGCCTGGTTTTTAAAGGATGTAAAATCGCTTGACGATGCAATAGGGATCGCGATCAGCGAAGCGGGAAAGCGGCTCAACCCTTCAGCAAAGTTTGTCGAAGTGGAAGCGGGAAGTACCCCCTGCCCATTCTGTGAAGGGACAATCTCGAGTGCGATCGTTGTCGCTGACACCGCACTTGTCGGGCTTGTGCTTGAGATGAAAGTATTCAAGGCAGAGTCAAAAGAGCATGCCGAACGGATTGCAAAATCGGTTATTGGAAAAGCGCTCCGCGAAATCCCGTTAAAACTGCTGGACGTGCAGGAATTATGATCCATGTAGTCGGGCATACTGCAATTGATCACATTTCGCATGTTCATCATCTTCCCGAGCGGAATTGTTCGACACACATCACCGACAGGCAAATCTTTTTTGGCGGCGGGGCGGCAAATATCGCGGCGGGGATTGCGACGCTTGGTGATGATGTAACACTCATCTCCTGCGTGGGCGATGATTTTAGTGGCAGCGATTATGATCGCTGGATGCACGAGCTCGGGATCCACCAGCAGTTCTTTTGTGTTCCCGGCACCCACACCCCAACGGCATTCATGTTTACTGATGATTCCGGCGACCAGATGACGTTTTTTGAATGGGGCGCCTCAAAGGCATTCGCGAAGTCAGATGCCCCGGCACTGCCTCTTGTGCACATGGCAACCGCTGATCCGGAATTCAATTGCCGAGTTGCGGAGCGAAGCGAATTTGCATCGTTTGATCCCGGGCAGGATGTTTTCTGGTATACTAAAGAACAGCTTGAATCGATACTCCCGAACACGGATATTCTCTTCGCAAACCAGCATGAAGTGCAGCATATGTGCCGGACACTGGGTATCACACAAGAGATACTTATCCGGCATGTCGACATTGCCATATTCACCATGAGCGGTGATGGGAGCATGTTGTATACCAAAGGTACGGAACAGTTCATTCCGGTTGTTCCGGTAACACTCGCCGATCCGACAGGAGCAGGCGATGCGTACCGCGCAGGGTTTCTTACTGCATACGTTCGGGGCTATTCCCCATACACCAGCTGCCGGATTGGCACCGTTACCGCGTCATATGTTGTAGAACATCCCGGCTGCCAGACACACCTGCCGACATGGGATATGATGCTTGCACGGTATCGCATGCACTTCGGTAATCTCGAATCTCCAAAGTCCGGACGGTAGATTACATGAGCTGGGCAGCGCTCACTTCAGGAGGGAAGGACTCCATCCTTGCCTGCCAGAAAGCAATTGATTCCGGAAAGGACGTTGACTATCTGGTCACCGTTCGCCCGGAAAACCATTATTCCTACATGTTTCACTCGGCAAACCTGGATGCGGTGCCGGCTATTGCACGCGTTTCCCAAATGAAATATGTGGAGATTGCGACACACGGCAGGAAAGAAGAGGAACTCGACGATCTGGAGGTAGGACTTTCTGCACTCGATGTTGAGGGCATAATCGTTGGGGCGGTTGCCTCGGTCTACCAGTCAGAACGGGTAAAGGCAATCGGTAACCGGCTTGATCTTGAATTTTTCACTCCGCTCTGGCATATGGACCCCGAACTTTTATTGCAGGAAGTGGCGCAGCGCATGGATGCTATTATCGTCGTTACCGCGGCAGAAGGACTTGATTCTGGTTTTCTTGGCGCCCACTTCAACCATACTCTCATTACAAGGCTCAAAAAAGTTGCGGCTCTGCATCGGATCAATATTGCCGGGGAGGGGGGGGAGTACGAGAGTCTCACGCTCAACGCACCTTTCTTCTCTCGCCCGATTACATATACAACTACAGAGATCCGTTCCAGTGCTGACCGGCACGAACTGATTCTCGGGGGCTTTGCCTGATGGCGCTGGAAAGTGTTGTGAAACTCGAACAACTGACACGGTATCTCTTTACAGCGCCGTCATGGCAGCGTTCGATGTTTCTCATCATAGTTTTGGGTCTCGTAATTGACGGTGCAAGCGCACGTGCATGGATGCGTATCCCGTTCTCAGGTACCCTTGCATTCACGATTCCGGCAATCATCGCATTCCTCCTGACAAAACCGATCATCGGATATACCGGTAAACAGATGACCTGGAACCGTTCTGCACTGCTTGCACTTAGCTGCACCGTCTTTGCGGTCATCATTACTCTCACCGGGCTTGTTTTCAATATTACGCTCGTTTCGTTCTTCTATGCATTCGCGCTCGGGTTTATTTTCGGTCTGCGCCTTCTTGTACTCGTTGCAATCGCTGACTATCGCATCCCGAGAATGATCGTTCCTGCAATCACGCAGAGCGGTGCCGGGATCCTTGCAGGGATGTTTCTCTTCTCTCCCGCTTTTGCTGCATTTGCACTGGTGCTCCAGATCGTCTTTGGGCTCGGTTTTGCCATCCTCATCTGGCTGATCGAACGCCCGCTCCAGCGTGCCTTCCACATTCGCGGTCTCGCCCTTCTCAACGCGTTCATTGCTCACATGACCGACGGTTCGAAAGGAATGGAAGAGTTCTTCCGCGAGATTGGCGAAGAGATCTACGTCCCGCAGGTGACCCTCTTTTTCCGGCGCAAAACAAATCAACCGGTAATCTTCACCGTTCCAAACCTGCACCCGGGTCCGATGGGTGAGATCGGCGGCGGCAATCTTCCCAAAATCCTGCATGATAACCTTGCTGGAGAGACGTTTGTTGCGCATGGATGTGCAACACACGATTTCAATCTCGTGTCTGAGAGCGAGATTAACAAGGTAATCGATGCTATCTTACAATCAAAACACGATCTCGGATACTCTGCGATGGCGAGCCGGTCAGGTAGGCTCACCGTTGGCACAGTTCAGGTCTTATTCCAGAGGTTTGGAGATTCGGTGCTCATCGTTACCACGCGTTCCCCGCAGAAGACGGAAGACCTTGATTTCTCCATCGGCATGACGATCATGGCAGAGGGTCATCGCTGGTTCCCGCACGTAGCTTTTGTGGATGCCCACAACTGCATGACTGATCTCACCTCCCCGGTGCTCCAGGCAACACTTACCGCCATGGAGTACCAGCGAGCGGCAATCCAGGCGATGGATACATGCCGTACTACGCAACTTCACCCGTTTGCGATTGGAGTCGCACACCAGCTGCTGCCGTTTACACGAGAACAGGGATTCGGGGACCTGGGAGTTCAGGCATTGGTCGTTGAGGCGGATGGTCAACGCACGGCATATGTGCTTATCGATGGCAACAATATGGCAGCTGGCGTCCGTGAGGTGCTGCTTGAAAATATTCTCACGCTTGTAGACGCTGCCGAAGTGATGACTACTGATTCTCATGTGGTCAATACGATCACCGGCAAAAATCCTGTTGGTATGAAAACTCCGGTTGATGCATTTCTTGTGCATGTGCAGCAGACCGTCAAGGCAGCGATTGAAGACCTGTCACCTGCGGAATCCGGCGCGACAACGGCATTCTGTGAAAAAATAGTGGTTTTTGGTTCAAACCGGCTCTCTCAGCTTGCGAGCACGATCAATGCGATGCTGATATTTGTCGCACCGCTCTCACTTGCGATGCTCCTTTTAGCATTCCTGCTCTCGCTTGTTGCATATACCGTGATGGTGTGAGATATGAATCTTATCGGATCTTACGGGTTCTCATCGCTTCACCACACATCTTACGTGACAATCGGTGATGCGTTCATATCAAACGGATTTGTGCGCATTGCAAGCGAAAAAAGATACGGGTAGTTTGTTTTTAAGTGCTGCATATAGGTAAGCCATTCGACAATAAGCAGTCCATATATGCGGTTGATATCCCCGGACAAATGATTGTAATCTGCCTCTGGCAGATCCGTGAGTCGTTCACGGGCGGTTAGTTCTTCTGACAGGTGGAAGACTGCATGAAGCAGGTTCGTGAACGTGTCGTGGTCGAACAACTGTGGGTTTTCAAGAAGGGCAAGCATGAATCCTTTATGATGCGCGAGGAATCCATGGAGCTCGAGAAGAGGAGTCGTCCGGCTGTCCAGCCGGGCTGCGTGGTGACCAAGTAATGCGTGTGCCGCTATAAAATCCGCATCTGACCAGTTGTTTGATACAATAAGTGCTGACCGGACCTTGTCGATATCTGGATCATGTATACTAAGTTTTTTGATCAGTTTTGTACCTACCTCAGAAAAAAATACACCGATGATCATGTTCACTTTTCGTAAGCGCTGGACACGTTCACGTTCATTGACAACATGTTCGATGGCATTTGCTACAACCCCTACAAAACATCCGACACCGGTGAGAATAATGAGGATCACAAGTATTTTACCGGCTGGGGTGATTGGATAGAGATCCCCATATCCGACAGTCGCTATAGTAACAATGATAAAATAAAAGGCATTAAGGGGAGTGAACCCTTCAATCGCCATCAGACCGAGAACACCAACGATTACAACTGCGGCAAGAATCGAAAGATAGATGCGCAGACGAATGTTGATTGCCCTCATCATAGACTGATCTTCTGTTTAAAGGTATAAAATGGATGTTTTTGTAGAGTGCCACTATTTCTGTCCGTTTTGTCGATAGTATTTTTGTCCGCTTGGAAGATATTTCCGGCTCTTGTTGAAATTCATTTCGTTTATCATTTAGAATTTGTGGGTTTCCCATAAATGGAAGCTTTGTGCTAAAAAACAACAGGGACCGAAGGGGATTGAAGAAGAATGATTACAATTGGCTCATTTTGCGATGATCATTCAGTCAGAATCGACCAATTGGTTCGTTCTCAAAAGGATTAATGATATCGCGATAACCTGAAGATCCGGACTGCATTTCCGGTTATTATCGCAAACTGTGGCAACCTGCTTGAGCGAATGCTGTCTTTGGTTTTTATATTTTGCAGTGGAATTTGAGGTTGTGCGTCTCCAACTTTTAATCAGCTATGCAGGAATTGTAAGAATTCATACAAACCCGATAACGATTTTGGATTTTCGGAAGGTTTGCGGCAAAAGTACTGATCTTAGTTCTTTATAACATTCTGAAGTCATATTGAGCCCCATTTTAAAAATAGGGGAAAATATGGAGTTTTATCAAAAATGGAGGAATGAGGGTAACTGGAGTGGGATCTGTTGAATTTTAATCTACTGATGAATCCTCTTTTTTTGGAACTCAAGGGAATGTTTATCTGGTCATGAACTGTTTAAAGGAATATACTGGTTACGTCTGATTATCCATTATAATACCTAGTACAGCACGATTAGCAGGATAAAGGGAGCTAGTGGGAGCATAAAGATTCTCCCCAATGCCTCATTGCAGACGTTCATCCACGTATCCCGTTTAACAGGAGTGCGGGAGAAGAGCAACCGGATCGGGTTCAAGCTGAAGAGGACGCTCGTTCGAAAGCAGTTGCACGGCAACGTGCAGATCACAAGTATAGCAGGGTTTGAAGGAGTGAGAGAATTTCCTATAAACCAGGGGGAATCGGATTATGGCACGGGTACTGGTAGTTGATGATGAGGCGGTCATCACGATGCAGCTCGAGGAGCGCATAAGCTCCATGGGGCATAAGGTGGTCGGCATGGCATCATCCGGGGACGGTGCTATCACAAAGGCACGGGCAACAAAACCCGACATTATATTGATGGACATCGTCATGCCGGGAAAGACCAACGGCATCGCTGCGGCGAAGGTGATCGATAAAGAACTGGGTATACCGGTCATCTTCATTACCTCGTATGCGGATGACAAGATCATTGAGGAGGTAAAACAGGTCAACCCGTACGGGTATATCGTCAAACCTTTTAACGCGCTGGAGCTCAAAGCGACTATCGCACTGGCGCTTTTCAGGAAGAAGAACGAGGGAAGTATAAATGGGAGAATTGTTGTGAGTGACAGTTTAACAATCAAACAAAAAATTGTGACCCCCTCAGGAAATGAGTATAAAATCGAGGAATTATTGGGCGCGGGAACCCAAGGTGAGGTATATCGCGTTTCATCAGCGGGGAAATTCTTTGCTTTAAAATGGTATTTTGCAAATCAGGCATCGGACAAGCAGAAAAAAGCACTTGAAAAATTAATATCACGAGGTGCCCCTACAGATAAATTTCTCTGGCCGCTTGAAATTGTAACTTTTCCGGCAGTTCGGGGGTTTGGTTACATTATGCAACTCCGGCCAAAAAACTATAAAAATATCGTCGATTTGATGAAAGGAAAAATCGATCCTAACTTTTCAACATTATTGATCGCAGGATATAATCTTGCAGACAGTTACCATCATCTTCACGCCGGGGGTTGGGCATATTGTGATATTAATTTCGGGAATGTTTTTTTTGATCCACAGACTGGAGAGATCCTGATCTGCGATAATGATAATGTTACGGTTGATCGGTCGAATGATTCACCGGTTGCAGGAACAATCGGATTCATGGCACCGGAGATTGTGCGTGGAGCAGCTCCTCCCAGCTCACATACCGACAGATTCTCACTTGCAGTCTTGTTATTCTATATGTTTTTTATATCCCATCCGCTTGAGGGAAAAAAAGAGACTGCGATCCGATGTTTTGATTATCCCGCCAAGAAGAAACTCTATGGTGATAAACCGATCTTTATTTTTGATCCCTCAAATGATTCGAATCGACCTGATCCAGCAGTCCATAAAAATGCCGAAATCTACTGGAATATATATCCCCAATTACTCAAAGATCTCTTCATTAAATCGTTTACTCAAGGGATAACTAACCCGGAAAATGGGCGTGTGAGGGAAAATGAATGGCGATCCGCGCTGTTAAAAGTCAGGGATATGATTGTATATTGTCAAAAATGCAACTCTGAAAATTTCTGTGATCTCAATCAATCGATCAATGAATCATCCAAACCATTATTTTGCTGGAGTTGCAGAAAAGAAATTATTTTTCCTCCTAAAATGAAAATTGGCTCTACATTACTGGTGCTGAATTACAACTCCAAGATATACCCCCGCCATCTCGATAGTTTTTCAGATGTCCTTGATAAGCCAATTGCTGAAATTACCCAGAATCCCCAAAACCCTTCATTATGGGGCTTAAAAAATTTATCAGACAAAAACTGGCTCGCAACAAAAATTGACGGGAGTTCTTTGGAAATTTTACCTGGTAAAAGTGTGGCTCTTGCAAATAATCTGAAAATTAATTTCGGAAAAGCCGAGGGAGAGATACAAATTTAGGCTTTTCTTTAAGTTTAGGAATTTTCATCATATAAAAAAAGATCAGTCCCAACCAAGCTAGAAATAACGCATACCGCCCCGAAGTCAAAGCGAGAGAGTAGATATCTTGACACTTATTTTATCTCTCGTACAGTCACTTGAACCCCTCCGGGGGACTATGAAACTATCTTATAGAGGGAGTTGCATCCCTGTCAGGTTAAGGCCGGAACCCTATTAGTTCATACTTTTTAAATAAATCTAATCTCATATCTGGATAACTGCATTATCCCGTTTCTTCTGTATCACCGCCTGGTACCCACGGATCTTCTCGACCGCAATTCCGGTCCCAAGAGCCAGATTCTGTGCATCCGCATGGAGGAGGCTCTCAGCATCGAAGATCCCGGCATCGAAGAGTTTCGCGATGACGGTCGCACCCAATCCGCTTATCGCAATGAGTTCCTTTCTGCCTTTTTCGATCTGGAGTTTTGAAAGTTTCTTTGGCGATGGTTTGTTTAAGTAGGTACAGACTATCCCCACATGACGGTGTACTGTATTAAGCCCCATACCGGTGAGCTCGCTTATTGTGCCCGGTGGGGTCGAGCAGAACTGTTCAGGAGTTTTAATTCCCGCAGCCAGATATTTTTTCAGGCTCACGGCAGGGATGCCCATCTCTTTAAGCACCTTCCCGTTGTATGAAACCTGAACCTCTGTTAAGAGTTGCTTTGCTTCGTTGTCGCCAATTCCGGCTTTCTGCAGTGTGACGAGTTCTGCTTTTGCGAGCGTGGCAAGATCTGTCACCCCGGCATCTTTTAATGTCGTCATAATCTTTGCATAACTGCGCCCCTTTCTCGGGACAAGGTGGTTGCGTATGAACTTGCGGCACTCAGAGCGGCGGCGGAGCTTCTCGAGCATCTCTTCTGCTTCATGCCTGAGCCGCAGTGCTGCGTCCGGGGTGAGTTCAAGAGATTTGGCAAGTGCCTCCGGGGTGCTGCGCGCGATTTCCGCAACAGTATAGACATGACGTAACCGGGCTTTCGCGATCAGGTCCGGCGTCATCGATGGCATCTCAGAGAGAGATTCAGTATTGGAATTGACGTGGTGGCAGAGCGGGCAACCGATGTCCCACGGGCGGGCGCCTTTTCTTACCAGCCTGACGAAATGAAGATGGTGCTTGTCGCAGACCTCGTCAGTCCTGACCGCCCATCCCCACTGCGTCACCGGGAGCCCGATGTTGAACGTGCAGTCGGGATACCGTGAGCAGCCAATGAACTGGGTTGAACCCCGCAGGTGTTTGATCGCAAGTATCCCGCCACAGACCGGGCATGCACCAAGGTTGAGCTCTTCTGCCGTCCTTCCACGTATGTCGTCACCAATCTCACGTTCGTGCGCTTCGAGCTGGTCAAATGCACGGTGAAGCATCTGCCGTGACTCTTTAACCACATCCTCCTGCGTCCGTGTGCTCTCCTTAATCTGTTGCATATGAGATTCGATCGTCTGCGTCATGTCGGGTTTTGTAATTGTATCTGCGTGCTGCTCGAGAGTTTCAGTAACTACCCGCCCGACAAGCGTAGGACGTAATGGGTTGCCCTCCACATATTTGCGGGAGACGAGCTTTGCGATCACTTCGTGCCGGGTGCTCTTCGTGCCAAGACCCAGCTCCTCCATCCGCTGTATCAGCTTGCTCTGGGTATACCGCGCCGGGGGCTGTGTCTCTTTCTCATCGAGCGTTACTTTTTTTATTGGCAGTTTTTCCCCAACCGAAAATGGCGGCAGGATCGTCTCTTTTGCTTCGGAGAACGGGTAGACGGTATGCCATCCTGGTTCGAGCAGGTGCCCGCCGGTCGTGGTATACGTTTCGCCACCGGCATCAAAGTTGACCTTCAGGGTCTCCCACAGCGCGTCCGGTGAGAGCGTGGCAAGGAACCGGCGGAGCACGAGCTCATAGACCTTAAACGCGTCATCTCCAAGCGCTTCCCGGGTAGCTGATCCGGTCGGGTGGATGGGCGGGTGATCGGTGGATAATTTCTTGCCACGGGTCGGGACAGTGCGCCGGTTTGCTATTACCCACTCTACATCTTTTTTAAAGGGTGAGTTTTTTATCGCAAGGAGCACGCCATTGAGATCGAGCGACGCGGGATATACGGTATTGTCTGTCCTTGGGTACGAGATAAACCCGTTCATATACAGGTCTTCTGCAATCCGCATCGCGTTTGCCGCGGATAACCCCCGCCGTGCGGCGGCAACAATGAACGTGGTGGTGTCGAACGGCGAAGGTGCGTGGTCCTGCTTGGTGCCGACCTTCACCTCCATGACCGTGAGAGGCTCTTTTGTACGGTCGCGTGCGAGAACAGCAGCAGATTTATCCTTAAAGCGCCCGTTTGTGTGCCGGGCTTCAATGTTCTCTTTCGCCTTTTGGGTTTCAAGAGTGAGTTGCCAATACTTCTCGGAGACGAACGCTTCGATCTCTTTTTCCCGGTCCACAATCATGGTGAGTGTCGGGGTCTGCACACGCCCAACCGAGAGGATGTTCTGCCCCCCCCTGCGGGCGCTAAGTGATATGAACCGGGTGAGAGAAGCCCCCCACATCAGGTCAATAGATTGCCGGGCTTCACCCGCGGCAGCGAGGGCGAAATCGAGGTCGGTCGTCTTTGAAAATGCGCTTTTAATCTCCTGTGGTGTGATGGCAGAAAACCGTGCACGGTCGACCGGTACTTTCCTGTTGACTGCCCTGATGAGATCAAATGCCTCTTTTCCGATCAGTTCCCCTTCGGTATCATAATCAGTGGCAATGGTGATTTGATCTGATTGTTTTGCCAGTTTCTGGAGGAGGTTTACGATCTTTCGTTCGGTGGGAACCCGGATGGTCTTTGCATCAATCAGGCTACGGGGGGTCGCCTCTTCGCTGCGCCAGTTCTCGTAGCCGGGCTCGAAGTCCACTTCGACAACGTGCCCCCGTAACCCGACGGTAACCGTATCGGCGAAACTATACGTCGAGACACCGGCATCGCGTCCTTCAGTAACCCTCTTTTCCCCGGCAAGAATCTGGGCGATGCGTCGCGCCGAGATGTTCTTTTCAGCAACGATCAGGTGCATGGGTGGTCACGGCTCCTTAGTTCCCAGTTTCTCAACAATTTTGCGGTTCAGTTCTCCCGGATCAGATCTGCCTCTTGTCTTTTTCATTGCCTGACCGACAAGGAAGTTAATTGCCCCGTTCTTTCCTGCATTATAGTCATCTACCGCTTTTGGATTTTCGGAAATGACCTCCAGAATCACCGCCGCAAGTGCACCTGTATCACCAGCAGTCTTTGCAAGATTCAACCGGGTGACAATCGCTTGAGGATCTTCACAGGGTTGTTTATTCAGGTGCTGGTCGAGCATCACCCTGAGTACATCAATGCCACTTTTATCGGTGATCGTATCCTGTTTGAGGAGCAGCACAAGCCCGGTGATACTATCCGGATCGAGTGCATCGATGCTCATGCTCCGGTAGTTCAGTTCACCAATGAGCGTGTCGGCAATCCATGTAGCGGCAAGCGTGGATAAGACTTTAGGATCCGAAGCGACTGTCTTTTCAAAGAAGTTTGCCAGCCGGAGTCCGCCGGTTAAGGTACGGGCATGGTTGAGCGAGCAGCCATATTGTGCGATGAAGCGCTCGCGTCGTGCATCCGGAAGCTCCGGGAGAAGTATGTCTTTTACCCATGACTGCACATGAATCGGGCGCAGGTCCGGCTCCGGGAAGTAACGGTAATCGTGCTCCTGCTCTTTTGACCGGGAAGACTGAGTGATCCCCTGTGCCTCAAGGTAGTGACGGGTTTCCCTGTCCACCTTCAGACCTCGTCGGAGCAGGTTCTTCTGCCGCGTCACCTCAAAGGTCAGGGCTTTTTCCACACCTTTATAGGAAGTGATATTTTTGATCTCCACTCGTTCGCTGCCAGATAGAGAGATATTGGCATCGACGCGGATCGATCCCTCTTTTTCGCTGTCAAAGACACCAAGATATTCCAGCGTAGCACGGAGTTTGTTTAAAAATTTTCTCGCCTCTTTGGGTGAGCGCATGTCAGGTTCGCTCACAATCTCGATCAACGGGATTCCTGCCCGGTTATAATCGACAAGGGAATACTTCCCCCGTTCCGCGTTGCCCATATGCACGAGCCTGCCCGGATCTTCTTCGACATGGATACGGGTAAGTTGCACGCGCTTCTCACGCGCTTCATCCGCCTCAATCTCCAGGTACCCGCCTTCTGCGAGTGGTTTATCGTACTGGGTGATCTGGTATGCCTTGTCGAGGTCAGGGTAGAAATAGTTCTTGCGCGAGAACTCGGATTCGCGGATGACCGTACAGTTAAACGCCTTTGCCACCCGCATTGCATATTCAATCGCTTTTTTGTTAAGAACTGGCATCGAGCCGGGTAAACCGAGGCAGACCGGACACACGTGAGTGTTGGGACCGTCGCTGCGGTAATCGGTTGAGCACCCGCAGAAGAGTTTGCTCTTCGTGTCCAATTGGCAGTGAACCTCAAGCCCGACAATTACCTGGTTTTCTGTCATTGCATCACCGCCTGCTCATACGCATATGCGACATCCACCACACGCTCGTCCTCAAAGGGTCTCCCCATGATCTGAAGCCCGACAGGCATCCGGTTGACCATGCCGCAGGGGACGGATATGGCAGGGATACCGGCAAGATTTGCCGGAACAGTCAGGATGTCAGAGAGATACATGGAGAGCGGGTCACTCTTTTCCCCCAGTTTAAACGCAATGGTTGGCATTGTCGGACCAGCGATCACATCGACTTCGGACAGGATACGGGCAAAGTCTTTTTTCACATTCTCCCGTGCGATCTGTGCCTTTGCATAATATTTCCCGTAATACCCGCTTGAGAGGGCAAATGTGCCGAGCATGATCCGGCGCCGCACTTCGGTGCCAAAGCCAGCACGTCGCACCTCCCGGAAGGCATCGTGCCATGATTTCTTCGTATCAGCTGCGTGCCCGTACCGCACGCCATCGAACCGTGCAAGGTTGGAGCTTGCCTCGCTCGTGCAGATCACGTAATAGGCGGCAAGCGCGTATTCCATTGATGGAATGCTGCACGGAACGGTGGTTGCCCCGAGTTCTTCGAGGTGTGCAATTGCAGTCTTTACAACTGCTGCGACATTCGGATCTACGCCTGCACCGAAATATTCCTGCGGGATGCCAATCTTCAGTCCCGTGATATCCGCATCGGGTGTGTGGGTATAGGGATGGTCATACGAGGTCGTATCACGGCAATCATAGCCGGCAATCACCTGCATAAGCCGTGAAACGTCAGCCACATTCTTTGCCATCGGACCGATCTGTTCGAGCGAATTTGCATAGGCAATGAGACCGTACCGCGAGACCCGCCCATACGTCGGCTTCAGCCCGACAATCCCGCAGAATGCCGCAGGGCAGCGGATGGAGCCACCGGTGTCGGTGCCAAGCGCCATCTGCACCATGCCCGCAGCAACTGCCGCTGCACTACCGCCTGATGATCCGCCAGGCACCCGGGTCGGATCGCAGGGATTGAGCGTTGGACCGAAAGCAGAGTTCTCGGTTGTCGTCCCCATGCCGAACTCGTCCATATTTGTTTTTCCTACGATCGCCGCGCCCGATTGTTTCAGGAGGTTGACAACGTGTGCATCATAGGGAGGGATGTATCCTTTCAGGATCTTTGACGCGCAGGTAGTCTCGATCCCTTTGGTGGAGATATTATCCTTTACTGCGACAGCGATCCCGGAAAGAGTCCCGCTGCCATAAGTTGCGTTTTTGCAGACCGTAAGAAATGCATGGTACCGGTCTTCTGGCTCAAACACAATCCTGTGCTCTGCCATCACATCACCCGTGGCGCTTTAATAAAACCATCTTCATGCGCACCGGCATTTTTTAAGACATCTTCCAGCAGGAGCGAGGGTGAAACTTCATCCTCGCGCATGACGTTTGAGAGATCCCGGGTGATGACCCCATCGCCCTGCACCCGGTCAAGCACATCAAAATAATCCAGTATTGCGTTGAACTGACCAGTAAACGTGCCCAGTTCGTCTGTATTGATGCCGATATCGGCAAGTCCTGCGATATGTTCGACGTCTTTTTCAGTGACCATGTTCCACCCGATCTATGTGGTCTATGTAATCTTGCACGGACGTTTTATAACCATTTTTACGGGCAATCTTTTTCAATACTCCCCAGACCCCGGTCCCGTACTGCATTGCTTTTTTCTCGTGCCATGCAAGTTCTTTTGGCATGTAACGCTCCGCAACCGTTCTTAACGGAATTTTCCGGAGCCCGTCAAGCACCTTTTCCTCTGCCGGGATCGCGCATGCAGCGCGCACGACACGGATGTCCATATACGGCATCGAAAGGTACGTGCCGTGCAGTGCGGCAACCGACTGGTCACGGGCAGCCTGCTGTTCCAGTCCGGCAACGTCCCGCGCAAGATCATCTTTTAGGGTTGTAGTCGAAAGATAGCGTGCATACCCGCCGAATAATTCGTCTGCTCCCTGACCTGTGATGATGCGGTGGTATCCCAGTTCTCCTGCCCTGCGTGCGATAAAATACTGGGTAAGGGCGATACTCACATTTACGGGATCTTTTTTCGGGATTGCAGCGACAATCTCCGGGACAGCATTTTCAATTTCAATCGGTGTTATTGCGACACAGGTGCAGGAAAGTCCCAGCATGTCTGCGGCATGCCGTGCCTGAAGGAGGTCGTGAGATCCCGGAAGTCCGACCGCCATGCACTCCCGCTGCGCAAGCACTGCAACAAGGGATGAATCCACACCACCGGATAATGCAACAACACCTTCATCACTGCGCAGCTGCACAGCAATGGGTATTGCCTCATCAAGTGACAGGGTTGTGGGGTCAGGCTCGATAAAAAAACGTACCGACCCGTTGCACATAAACACTCCTTTGGGACCCGGGCCGGGGATAATACCAAAGTGGTCCCGTGCATGGCAATTCTCGAATGAGAACAAAAACTCCCCGCCAAACCTGCGGATAGTTTCCGGTGCCGTCCGTGCAATCTCCTCAATTTCAGCTTGACTAAGTTTTTTACCATCAAGCTCGACCCAACCATCGCACTGAAATGAAGTCATGACCTGCCGGATAGTGTATGACACCCCCAATGCATAAAACACATGGCAGCAACTTTTGCCCACAAGGAAGATATACGGCAGCATGATATCTTTCCGGGAGAGTAAAATGCGCACTGTATTCCGGATTGTGGCGGTAGTGGCTGCAGTTTTTTTCGCAAGTTGTATTTTCGGAACGATAACAGCGGCGAGTATAGTACCTGCATGGAAGGTAAATTTACCTGATGATATGCGGGTTTCCGGCATCACCATATCTGATGACGGGTCCCGGGTGTTTGTCGGCGGCAACCTCCTCAGGGTACTTTCCAGTGATGGTCAGTTGCTCTGGGGCGGCTATAATGGGGAGGTTGCAGCAATGAGCGGGAACGGGAAGTATGTGGTCACCGCGATGGGAGAGACCCTTCGCCTCCTGGATAAAGATGGTACCCTAATCTGGACCCGGACTTCAGGTGCGCCTATCACTAATGTTGCGATTTCAAATACCGGCTCAGTGATTGTGTCCGATGATTCCCGGGGATATCTCCGTACCTTTAACAGGGCAGGCGAAAGCTTTGGGACGGCGCAGCTGGAGCCCGCAACGAATATCGCGATCTCCCCAGCGGGCGATCTTATTGTCATTGCCACAGATTCCGGACTCCGGTACATAAATCCCGGTCTGGATCTTCTCTGGTCTGACAACCGTTCGGGCGGTCTTGAGACCTTCATTGCGATCTCAATAGATGGTTCAACTATCTATACTGCCGGGGGCAACCGTGTCTCTTCCCACACCAGAACCGGTACACTGAACTGGCAAAAGGATGTGACAAGCGAACATATCACCGATATGGCGTGTTCGGAATACGGGACTGTTCTCGTCCTTGGCAGCCAGGACTCGTTCGTCTACGTGCTCGATAACGGGGGATATACCCGGACAAAGGTTTCCACCGGTCAATGGGTCAACGCAGTCAGTGTCTCACAGGATGGCACGATGGTTGCTGCAGGTTCTATTGATCGGTATCTTACCCTCTTTTTCCGGAATGGTATGCAGATCGGAAAAGTTAGAACGGACAGGATCATACAACCCCGGTCGGTTGCGATAAACCCATACAACAGCAGGGTTGTTGCCGCAGACGAACTCTTTGTTTATGGTTATACCATCGGACCGGATCTTGTGTTTGTTGATGAGACTGCAACATCTCGTCAGACTGTTACCCGAACGCCGCAGGTGACAACGGATCCCCGTATTTCCATAACAACAGATCTGCCGGTTCCCGAATCATCCGGCACGGCAGGATATCCGGTAACGGCAGCAACCACAAAAAAGTCGCCGGTATCGGTCATCGCAGGACTGTGTGCGATCACGATCATGATGGTGATCTTCCGGCGCTCTGGATAAAAATGGGGTGCATATCCCGGCATTTGCGGTTGGCTAAAAACTGGACACCGTGTTATGGGCATCTCCAATTATCAAAAAGGGTGCCGGGTCACCATCAGGAACGATTCTTTTTATTGTCCACGACAAATACTATAGAGCGCGAGGGTAGTTAAGACCGGCAAATCGCGACGGACTTAACGATTCCAGACCGCCATTATGCATAGGATT
>Ga0247842_10004512_pt1 | contig 17330 bp, 20 predicted proteins | sample LaCruzMarch2015__3_FD_192411 | JGI IMG/M metagenome (GOLD analysis project Ga0247842, IMG submission 192411) | Freshwater microbial communities from meromictic Lake La Cruz, Castile-La Mancha, Spain - LaCruzMarch2015_19m | ecosystem: Environmental > Aquatic > Freshwater > Lake | place: Spain...
CGTTCCCGCACCACCACCCACGGCCGCAACATGGCCGGAGCCCGCGCCCTGTGGCGTGCCACCGGCATGACCGACGGTGACTTCGACAAGCCCATCATCGCGGTGGCCAATTCATTCACCCAGTTCGTCCCCGGCCATGTGCATCTGAAGGATCTGGGCCAGTTGGTCGCGCGCGAGATCGAGCGCGCCGGCGGTGTCGCCAAGGAATTCAACACCATCGCCATCGACGACGGCATCGCCATGGGCCACGGCGGTATGCTCTATTCGCTCCCGTCGCGCGATATCATCGCCGACTCGGTGGAATACATGGTCAATGCGCACTGCGCCGACGCGCTGGTGTGTATCTCCAATTGCGACAAGATCACCCCCGGGATGCTGATGGCGGCGCTGCGGCTCAACATCCCCACGGTGTTCGTCTCCGGCGGCCCCATGGAGGCCGGTAAGGTGCACCTGGCGGGCAAGGGTGACCTCAAGCTCGACCTGGTGGACGCCATGGTCACGGCCGCCGACGCCCGCGAGAGCGACGCGGACGTGGCGGCGATCGAGCGCTCGGCCTGCCCGACCTGCGGCTCCTGCTCCGGGATGTTCACCGCCAACTCCATGAACTGTCTCACCGAGGCCCTGGGGCTCAGCCTGCCCGGCAACGGTAGCCTGCTCGCCACCCATGCCGACCGGGAGCAATTGTTCCTGGAGGCCGGGCGCCTCGTGGTCGACCTGGCGCGGCGCTGGTACGAGCAGGAGGACGCCGCCGTCCTGCCGCGGGCCATTGCGAGCTTCGAGGCCTTCGAGAACGCCATGAGCCTGGACATCGCCATGGGCGGCTCCACCAACACCGTGCTGCACCTGTTGGCGGCCGCCCACGAGGCGCGGGTGGACTTCAGCATGGCCGACATGGATGCCTTGAGCCGTCGGGTGCCGAATCTGTGCAAGGTCGCCCCCTCCACCCAGAAGTACCACATGGAGGACGTACACCGCGCGGGCGGCGTCATCGGTATCCTGGGTGAACTGGACCGGGCCGGATTGCTCCACCGCGATTGCCCCACGGTCTATGCGCGCTCCCTGGGCGACGCCCTGGACGCCTGGGACATCGCCCGCGACACGGCCACTGACGCGGCGCGCACCCGCTATCTGGCTGCCCCCGGCGGCGTCCCGACCCAGGTCGCCTTCAGTCAGTCCAGCCGCTGGCCGGACCTGGATCTCGACCGGGCCGAGGGCTGCATCCGCGACCTGGCGCACGCCTATTCACGCGACGGCGGACTGGCCGTGCTCTACGGCAATCTCGCGGAGCACGGGTGCATCGTCAAGACCGCCGGTGTCGACGCCGCCAACCTGACCTTCAGCGGGCCGGCGCGGGTTTGCGAGAGCCAGGAGGCGGCGGTGGCGGCGATCCTGGCGGACCGCATCCTCCCGGGCGAGGTGGTGGTGATCCGCTACGAGGGGCCCAAGGGCGGCCCGGGGATGCAGGAGATGCTCTATCCCACCAGCTATCTCAAGTCCAAGGGGCTGGGCAAGGCCTGCGCCCTGGTCACCGACGGGCGCTTCTCCGGCGGCACCTCCGGGCTCTCGATCGGCCACGTCTCGCCGGAGGCGGCCGAGGGCGGCCTGATCGGGCTGGTGGAGGAGGGCGACCACATCACGATCGACATCCCCAACCGGCGCATCGCGCTGCTGATCGCGCCCGCGGTCTTGGAGGCGCGCCGCGAGGCCATGAACGCCCGCGGTCGGGACGCCTGGCGGCCGGTTCACCGCCAACGCGAGGTCTCGGCGGCGCTGCGCGCCTATGCCGCGTTGACCACCAGCGCGGCGCGGGGGGCGGTGCGGGACCTGGCGCAATTGGAGTAGGGTGCGCCGCGCGCACCTTCCCGTGGTCGCGGCGGGTGTGCGATCTTTTGGTCCTATCGGGCCTTTGAAGAGGTGCGCACGGCGCACCCTACGGGTCGTCGCAACCTCTTGCATTGCGCCGCCGGAGCAATGGCGTCGATCGTCCTGGGTGGGCGGCCGTTTCTGAAGCTCGATCGCACCGGGGTCGCGCTGCTGGGGCCATCGCCCTGATCGCCACCGCGGTGGTGTCGGAGCCGGCGGTATCGGCGGCCATCCACGCGCCGACCTTTATCCTGCTGTTCTCCAGCGATTTCACGCCCGCCGCCCGACAGGGCTTTTCCGCCTTGCCGGCTGACCTGCAGGCGCACGGTGCGCGCAGCGTCGGCTTGCCGGAAACCCGCGGGCCGCAACAGGTCCGCGCAACCCTGAGGTCGACGGCTTCAGCCGGCGGCACCGGCCAAAAAAACGCGCCGCTCAGGGCGGTCGACAGCCATGCTTTCCTCGCCTGAACGCCGGGGTCCCCCGGTCACTTTCGACTCATGCGAGGTTATCATGTCACAGGTCAGTTTGCTGCCGTTGGTCGTGCTTGGTCTGTCGTTCACCAACCACGTCGCCGCCGCGCCGAAATCAATCGTTGAAATCACGGGGCACATCGCGCGTGATACGCTGTGGTCCGCTGACCATATCTATGTGATTACCGGTGAGATACATGTCCGCGCCGGAGTGCAATTGGTCGTCAGCGACCACACCACGATCCTGATCAAGAACGGGGATTATCGGACCCCCGCGGGCAACGTCACCGGGAAATCGGCGCTGATCTTCGATTCCGGATCGCAGCTCACTGCCCACACGGTGTATTTCAAGGCCGGCGGCGCCGATAACAACATCGCGGCGTATGCCGATAACGCCGGGGTGTCGTTTCTGGGCTCGGCGAGCATCGCGGAAAAGGATAAGTTGGCCGTCACCTTCACCACCAGACCCTCGCGTTTCAGCGCTGACGCACTCTATGCCTCCTACCTTGGGCACGCTGATTCATTACGACCAGCCGAACCCGCCGCGAGTAAGGATGACGACGTCGGCGATGACATCGATGCCATCAACATCATCGCCGTCACCGGCAGCGAATGGGAGGTCAACGAACTGCACTCGCAATACAGCGGTGATGACGGGGTGGATATCGAGAACTCGGACCTGACCCTGCGGGATCTGACCGTCACCACCCCCAACGAAGACGGCGTGAATATCACCAGCAGCCGGGTCAGTATCACGGGTTCCCTGGTCATCGCCATGACGACCACGGGCGCCGACGACCGCGACCTCTTCGACATGGAATGGGATGACGGCCGTCCCTTTCTCCGGCTGATGCGCAACTGCAAGGTCGACATCACCGGCGTCTTCGGTGACGAGATGACCATGATCTCAGATGATCTGCCGCAGCCGCGCGGCGAGGACGCCTATTCATTCGATGGGCGCCTGCGTTCTGGCCAGACCTATATCTACGCCCACGGCGACTGAGCCCCCGGCGGGCGCCGGCGACTGACTGAGCCCTTGCGGTAACCCGTCGCGGCCTGGGGGCCGCTCCTACGTGTAGGAGCGGCCCCCAGGCCGCGACGAATGCACCGGCCACCTTTGCGGCCCAGGTACCAGCCGCCGCGGCGACGGGTGCGGGATCGGGCGCAGATTGCGGACCGACCGCGACGTCCAGTGGGGGTAAACTCGCTGCTTCCGTGTTACCCCGGCGCCGCGCATGACCCCCATGATCCTCACCGTCTTCGCCCTGACCTACCTGGGCATGATCCTGGGTGGGCTACCGTTTCTGAAGCTCGACCGCACCGGGGTTGCGCTGCTTGGGGCCATCGCCCTGGTCGCCACCGAGGCGGTGTCGGAGCAAGCGGCGCTGGCGGCCATCCATGCCCCGACCCTGATCCTCCTGTTCTCCTTCATGGTGGTGTCAGCCCAGTTGCGCCTGGGCGGTTTCTATGACTGGGCGGCGCGCCGCCTGGGGGCGCTCCCGGTACGTCCGTTGGTCCTCCTGGGGGCACTGATCGCGGTGGCGGGGGGCCTGTCGGCAGTCTTCAGCAACGACATCGTCTGCCTGGCCATGGCCCCGGTGCTGGCGGATCTGTGTATCGCCCGGCGGCTCGACCCGGTGCCCTTTCTGCTGGCGCTCGCCTGCGCCGCCAACCTGGGCTCCGCCGCCACCCTGATCGGCAACCCCCAGAACATGCTGATCGGGGAAACCCTGCACCTGTCGTTTCCCGGCTATTTGGCGCAGGCCGCGCTGCCGGTGGTCCTGGGATTGCTGGTGACCTGGGGGCTGATCGGCCTCCTGACCCGCGGGCGCTGGGAACTTCCGGCCGGCGTACCCGCCCCGTCGGCCCATTCAGCCGAGCGGGGACCCAACACCGCCGGCCACCCGGAACCCGGTCGCCCCCTGAACCGCTGGCAGAGTGCCAAGGGACTGGTCGTTGCCGCCTTGCTTTTTGCCGCCTTTCTGTTCGTTCCGTGGCCGCGGGACCTGCTGGCCCTGGCCGGTGCCGGCCTGTTGCTCACGAGTCGGCGGCTGCACTCGCGTCGGATGCTGGGGCTGGTGGACTGGGAACTGCTGGTCCTCTTCATGGGGCTCTTCATCATCAATGGGGCCTTGCAGCAGACCGGCCTCCCGGCCCAGGCGGTGGCGGGGCTTGCCGCCGCCGGGGTTGACCTGCAGGCCCCGGCACCGCTTTTCGCCGCCAGCTTCCTGCTCAGCAACCTGGTTTCCAACGTCCCCGCCGTGATGCTCCTGCTGCCCTTGGCGCCGGCCCACCCGCAGGGCGCAACGCTGCTGGCACTCTCCAGCACCCTGGCGGGCAACCTGTTCATCGTCGGCAGTATTGCCAACATCATCGTCGTGCAGGCGGCCGAGCGGCGCGGTATCCGCATCAGTTGGCGACGCCACGCCCGGGTGGGCGTACCGGTGACGTTCGCAACCCTGGGTATTGCGGCGGTCAGTTTGTGGCTTGGGGTGGGGGCGCCTTAAGCCAGCGCCGTGCATGAGGGGATCATGGGCGATGTGCCAATCACGATGGTTCGGAAGCAACGATTTCAGCCTTGATCCCAGAAAAAGCAGTTCTCACGCCAAGCTCGCCAAGGTTTTTCAGTGCGTTGTCGGCGTTGCGCGATTCACCTGGCGAGTGATCTACACGCTGCAGCTACCCGGTTGTATTCCTTGGCGAGCTTGGCGCCTTGGCGTGAGCAACTGCCGGACTTGCATTGATTCGGATCGGCATCAGTATCCCGCTGGGCGTGTCGATCGAGGTCCTCGCTGAAATTTTTCGCCTAACCGTCAGGATGAGTGCCGAAGAAGAATTGTGAAACCCGCCTGGGTGAAATGGTGATCAGTGGTGAAGACCTGTCCGATTCCAAGGTCGGATGCGACAACGATGCTGATTGAATCCGTAAGACTCCAATCCTTGTCCGACATTTTCCTGAACAGCGCCAGCCCATTTTCAAGCAAGCGGGAGTCCAGCGGAACACAGCGCCAACGAGGCGATTGGCGAGCCGTCTGGATCAGCCGCAGGGCCACGCCCTTATACGCGGCTCGGCTAAAGGTGTTGCCGACTTCAAGCAGAACCGCATCCGTGGTGACAAAACGGCATCCTGTCAATGTAAGTTGACGGCTAACCTGGATCGCTTGAGCATGCCATTGGTCATCCTTGTTGCCGAGTGCAACCAGCGCGGCGGTGTCGACGAAAATCGTCTTCATCAGATGGCGCCGAGGTAGTGGTCATGTCGCTCGGCAAGGTCCGTGATGCCCGTATCCACTGCAACCCCTTCAATTTCATCCAATAGTAGCCACCATTCGTCCTTGCTCAGGCCGCCGGTCAAGGATTCGGCCAGGAGATCAATGACGAATTGCCGTGGGTCAGGCAAGGCTGCGAGCTTTTCCGCCAACTGGTCGGGAAGGTCCAATGTGATTTGCATGTCTAACGAACCGCTGTGATGGCTGGATTAGGCGTCGTTCTCTTTCTGCATGATAAACGTCTCGATCGGCCTACACTCACCGTCCCTATGAGCCATCGTGTGCCAGTTTGCACAAGAGAACTTGTCCTTGATCCTGCGGCAGAGCCAAGACAGATCTGCGTCGCTGCTTTACTGGAGTAGTCGCTCCAGTCCCGCTTCCGCGCCTGTCATTAGGCGCCGAATCATCCGAAAAGTCTGTCCGTCAACTGCATAAGTGATATGCTTCTCCCCAAACGCCATGTCGTTCCGCTTCTTTTCCCATTGGTTGCGCTTCCAGAGATATATCCAGTTGTTTCTTGGTAGCATGTGTAGGATCCTAGGCGAGTGCGTTTGGCCTGGCTGATCAAGATCGGCGTTTTTTTACGCTTCCAGAAGCTCGATAATCCGGCGCTTTGCTTCATCAAGCTTGTCGGGGTCCGTCTTTACTGACAGCTTGCTGCGCGGCTTGCGTCCAAGGAAATAGGCGATTCGCTCGGCGTTGGCACCGGACGGATGAGGGAGTCCCCGCAGCACAATGGCGGGACGGATGCCATGAATCTGCGCGTCCCAATCCAGCGCCTGGGTCGGCTTCGGTCCCAGCGGGATGACGATTGCTTGCGCCAAGGTCTTGATGAGTGGGACTAGGTGTGACGTCAGCAGCTTGATCAGCAGGGGATGACGTGTCATCGCTGGCGTGCCATTATAGTTCTGTCCGTTGAGGAACACCGGAAACACAACGGCCGAGGCGGCCTGCAACCAGCTGGCCTTTGCGTCGAACAGCGCCGCTGCGCTTGCGATTCCCAGGCGTTTCTGTAGGCCGACCGCATCGAGCATCTTAATCAAAGACCCCCGCATCTTTCCGCTGAACCCGGCAGCGCGTTGTACTCCCATCAGTGCTTCCTGATCGGAACAGCCGTGTGCCAGGGCGGCTTGTGCAGACTCGATCGCATTTACAGCCTGGGTCAGCCCAGGGGTGATCCCGAGCAGAACCACCTTGGCGTCGGGGTTCACATAATCCGATGGCACATAATACACGGACAGGTCGCCATCGCGTTCAAGTAGGAACTCCTTCGGCAACACTTGGCTGGCGCCCTCTTGGCGAGTGTTGCCTTTTCTATAACTGACGATCGCGGGACGAAAACGTGTGAACAGTTGCGTTGACATACTCGTTACTCATGTTGATGAATAGGGTCTAGCGATTGATGCGATCGTCAGAACATGCCGCATCTGCTTGATCCCGAAGATAAATCCACGACACACACTAAAATCTCCATTCCCAGGAATCGACGATCCTAAACTCATGCGTCCTGTCCAAATATAATGAATACAACTCGCTATGGAGGTCCCGGTCGATGATCGAGATGTCCACCAACTGCGCCTCACGCGGCGCCTCGAAGCCTTTGTCATAGCGTAACCCGCCCTTGCTGGTCAATAAGTACCTTGCGTGGAACGACTGGTGTGAACTGGTGTCGTCAACGAAATAAAAGAGGACGCGAAAGCCGCTCAAGGATCGGCGGCCGAGTTGTTTCTCAAAGTTATAGCGCGCGCTCGCTCCGCCGTCTCTTGCGCAGTAATCTGATTTCGCGTACACATGAAAAGTCTTGCACTTGCCCGCGTCCAGCGCCAAGTCGACAAATCGGCAGAGAACGCTCAAGCAACCAGGGCTAACAGTGCGAAAATAAGGGTCAACGACGGCTGCATCCGAGCTTTCATGGAGAAAAACCATAGCGGCCTGGGCTAGGTTTTCTACACTGTTCATGCAGCGGATTTCGCGTGCCGTTTCAAAGAAATCTTCGTCTATTTCTCCCACTGGGGCGAATGCCAAGCCGTTGGCTGTGTTTGGCTTTTCCTCTTGCACGATAACCCGGTCGAATGCGGAAGGCCCGGATCGCTCAGCATTGGAGATCCAGTCGAGCGAGTTGTCATAAGGCATCCGGGAAGAGACCATCCGGTCTTCTTTGTATTTCTTCAGCCTCTCCACGAACCTCATCCGCTCGATGTCGCCGACATTCAACGAATCAAGCAGTATACGGGACCAGGATTTTGGGAAACGAACCAAAACCCTCCCCTGGGCGAAACTGAGTTTTTCCATGACATAACGGAAATCCTCCCAACGGGTCAATGCGCTTGGCTGAACGGCGAATTTCTTAATCATCTTCGCCAAACAGCTCCGCTTCGCGTTCGGCAAAGAAACCCCGCGGCCATCGGTCAAGGAACTCGCCTTCAGGCGATACCCGTAGATGCATGATGTCTGTACCTTCAGCGGTTGGATTAAAATAATAGAAAGCAACTTGGGTGGGTTCCAGTTGAAATTCCCGGTGTCTTATGTCTGCTGCGCTGGTCTCTCGGATGCGCCGCAGGAGCCGAAGGGCGAGGTATTCGCTATGCGACTCAACTACAAACGACGTTTTGCTGTTGTTGTATCGGCTAATAAAAAAGTCAGCAACCACGGTCTGAAGGGCCGGGTGCAGATGCAGTTCGGGTTGCTCGATAAAGAGTTGATTCTCCAAGAAACCAGCGGTGAGAACCGGGACGAGTTGCGGAATGCCGGCGCCCACATTACTGACGCTCACCCGTTCGTTCAGTCCATCTTCATGCAGATCGATAAATGTGATGCGGTCCGGAACAGTGGAGGTAGGTCGTTGCCGGTCCCCGGCTATCTCGCTGGAATCGTTGGTACCGTGTACGCGGACATCTGAATGAGATGCGCAAATCCTGTATTTCAAATTCAGTCGTTGAGGCGCATTCAGCCAGTCGTTGACAAGGGTTATCAACGTCCGGGGGCGGTGATCTTCCGAAAAAGTTAAAAGATACGTAAGCACTGGAATATAATTGTGTCCGCTGTTCGCGAGTTCTTTCCATGCCTGACTTCCGTCTTTCCATGACCACTCGGAATTATTCAGGTCCGCATATACGTGAAAACTACTTCCCTCAGGATTCTCGAAAAGGAAAGTTCGGTCTTTATCGGTTGCAAGATGCTCTGAAAGGAAAGTCAGGTCTTTGTCGGTCGGCATTTTTCGGACAGGCCCAATGTGGGTGAAGTCGAGTGCTGACGACGCGATGTAACGAAAGGGTATCATTATCAGACTGCGAATCACTGTGCGCATGAGTAATAAAATAACTTGGTCGGCGCTTGTTGGGTCACGTGCGAGTCCGCCGTCTAGATCAAGAAAACCGTTAGCAAAATAGTGCCATAGGGAGATGCTGAGAATGTTCTCATCTACATATATAGACTCGGGATCTGTGCCGTATATGCGATCAAAGAGAGTTGGGAAACTCTCATTATGATCTTGAAGGTCTGTATTGACGATTTCGATGGCTGGATGGCAGAGGTTGAATTTCAGCGTATCCTGCGTAATCGTGACTAATGGCGTCCCGTTAATACTTATTTGAACGGGATAAGCAGACGGCCCGCGGCGCTTTCCGCGAAGCTCACCAGTATCGGAATCCCAACGATCGTCTGCGTAATTTACGGACCAGTCGACACGTATATCGAGTGGTAGGTTTTCGTTGTGAGGTTGGACGATGTGCAAGTAGGATGCAAGGCCCGGCAGGTTTTCTTCTAGCGTTCTAGCAAGCTCAGCGATGTGACCCGCGTTATTGATGTCGTAATAAGAGGATTTATAGAATTGCCCTGATAGTCCAATCGTCATTGTCTGCGTGTAATCATGATTACGCATCGCGCGGAGCAAATCTTCGTTGTCTTTGAATGTCGCTTGACCATGCAAGCATAAGCGACCAACGAGATCGATCACTCCGTATACAGCACTCTTTCCGGCAGAGTTCGGTCCGTATAAAATGGTAATAGGCGCCAGATTGATGTCGACCGGTCCGGCAATGGCGCGGAAATTTCGGATATGGACCTGGGTGAGTCGATTTTTCATGAAATGGGCGAGGAGACGAAAGCGCGGTCGTTGGCGGGACGGGGTTCTTGTGCCTTGGGAGGGTATGGCCGGACCTCGTCGCGGCTGCGCGATCACTTTACCGGAGTACGTTACAGGCCGGGTTCCCGCGATGGGCGGCGTCGAACTGAAGCTTCTGGATCAGCAAGATGATGACGGGGCAGGCGCCCGGCATCACGGCTTTTCGCTCGGTCTAACGCCGATTCCGGCAAGCGCCAGGGTCAGGTCCTCCAATCAAGCATTCTGGGCGGGACACGGCGTGCAATACCCGGTAGCTGTATCGCCGCGGACGCTGGTGGACCTCTTGGCAGATATTCAGCCCACCACTTCCCTGCGGCGATCTATCTTGCCGCCTCGATCAGCTCGATGTCCTTCTTAAGCAGATCATTGACCAGCCGATCAAATGGAACGCCCTTGGCATCGGCGCGCGCCGCCAGGTAGTTCTGGACCTCCGCATCCAGATAGAGCGGAACCCTGAGCACGGCACCTTCCCGGAAAAACTTCCCCCGCTGCGCTCCTGAGAAGTCGATCTCTGCGGGCATCTCGTCGTTCGCATCGTCGATTGGGTGTGGCATGTCGGACCTATCGCGGCTCGTTCTGGTACTGTTGCCGTTCGTTGCGTGTCGCTTCTCTGGCCGAGATGATTCGGACCGAGACACTTTCCCCGCACTCGCACAGATACGTGTGAGAAACTGCCAGCAATCTGCTGCCTGTTGTCTCGCCGAGGGTAAACCAGCGTTCCTCCTCGGTGCTGTGCGCCGCATCGAACACGGTGAGGGCCATTGGATCCAGCAATACCTCGGTGGCCTCGTCAAAGGTGACATGATGGTTCGACTCATTTTTCCTGGCTTTGATAGGGTCCCAGGTGATGTCGATGCGCTGACTGGCCATTAAATCTCCGGCGTGAGACGCTTGCTTTGCGCAAAGGACCGGCGCGCCCCGGATTACCCCAGGACGCGCCGGTCAGGTCCCCCCCGACTGAGTACCTATTGCCTGGTCAGCGGATGCGCACGCCGTCGATGGCGATCGTCAGGTCGGCCATCGTGACCTGGACTACCAGGTCCTTCGGGTCCGACTCCTCGCTGAGTGAGGCGACCGCACGCCGCACGGCCGCGAGTGCGGCGCGGGCGCAGACGGCGGCGACCTCGGCCCCGCTGAATCCGGCGCTGGCCTTCACCAGTGCCCCGATGTCGATCTCCCCGGTCACCGGCTTGCCCTTCAGGTGAACCTTGAAGATCTCCTGGCGCCCTTCGTCGTCCGGCAGTGGGATGCGGATGATTTCATCGAAACGTCCGGGCCGCAGGATCGCCGGGTCCAGCATGTCCGCCCGGTTGGTCGCACCCAGGACCAGCACCCCGCGCAGGTCTTCGATCCCGTCCATCTCGGACAGGAACTGGCTCAGTACCCGCTCTCCGACCGGGTTGTCGCTGCCGCTGCCGCCGCGGGCCGGGACCAGGGCGTCGATCTCGTCGAAGAACATGATGCAGGGAGCCGCCTGGCGGGCCTTATGGAAGATCTCGCGCACGCCGCGTTCGGATTCGCCCACATACTTGGACATCAGGGCCGGCCCCTTCACGGAGATTACGTTGACCTGGGTCTCATTGGCGACCGCCTTGGCCAGCATGGTCTTGCCACAGCCGGGCGGGCCGTCCAGCAGGATGCCCTTGGGCGGGCGCACTCCGGCCTGCTCGAACAGGTGCGGGTACTTGAGCGGCCAGGTCACGGCCTCGCGCAGGAGTTCCTTGGTCTCGTGCAGGCCGCCCACGTCCTCCCATTTGACATTGGGGATCTCGACGAAGACCTCGCGGATGGCGGACGGCTCCACCTCGTGCAGGGCATCCAGGAAGTCGTCCATGCGCACTTCAAGCTGGGCCAGGCGCTCGTAGGGCACCGCGTCCAGGCCCAGGTCCAGTTCGGGCATCAGGCGGCGCAGGCAGCTCATCGCGGCCTCACGGCACAGTCCCTGCAAGTCCGCGCCCACGAAACCGTGGGTCACGTCCGCCAGTTGGCGCATGCTGACGTCTTGGGCAAGCGGCATCCCGCGGCTGTGGATGTCCAGGATCTCCAGGCGGCCGTCCCGGTCTGGGATGGGGATCTCGATCTCCCGGTCGAAACGCCCGGGCCGGCGCAGCGCCGGGTCGATGCTGTTGGGGATGTTGGTGGCGGCGATGACGATCAGGTTCTGGCGCGCGTTCAGCCCGTCCATGAGGGCCAGCAATTGGGCCACCACGCGCTTCTCGACCTCGCCCAGGGTGCCTTCGCGCTTTGGGGCAATGGCGTCGATCTCGTCCAGGAAGATGATGCTCGGCCCCTTGGCCGCCGCCTCCTGGAAGATCTTGCGCAGGTGCGCCTCGCTCTCTCCGTAGAACTTGTGGATGATCTCCGGTCCGCTCACGGAGAAGAAGTTCGCCTCGGCCTCGGCGGCGATGGTGCGCGCGATCAGGGTCTTGCCGCACCCGGGCGGGCCGTACATCATCACCCCCTTGGGGGCGTCGATGCCGAGCCGGTCGAAAAGCTCCGGATAGCGCAACGGCAGCTCGATCATCTCGCGGATGCGCTGGAGCTGGGGCTTCAGACCGCCGATGTCCTCGTAGGACACGGGATTGGGGGCGGCGTTGGCGGCCGCAGCCTTCTGGCCCTTGGGTCCGCTGATGACCAGTTGGGTGGTGGGGTTGATGATGACGGTGCCGCGCGGGCCGGTGCCGACGACGCGGAAGTCGGTGGAGCGGCTGCCGAAGAGGGTCACCCGTACCCGGTCGCCCTCGCGCACCGGCAGGCCGTCGAGCAGGCTGCCGATGTAGGGCAGGTCGCGCTCGCTGGGGGTGACGGTGGTGGGGGCGAGCGTGATGCGCTCGGCCGGGGCGTGTTCCGTAACGCGCAGGAGCACGAATTCGTCGAGCCCGGCACCGGCGTTGTCGCGGCTGATGCCGTCGAGTTGGACCCGGCCCTGACCGCGGATCTCCTTGAAGGCCGGCAGTACCTTGGCCACCGCGCGACGCTTGCCCTCGACCTCCACGATGTCGCCGATGGCCACGCCCAGGCGGGCCATGTCGGCGGGGTCCATGCGCGCGAAGGCACGCCCCACGTCCTTGCTCAGGGCTTCCGAGACCTTCAGCCGCAATTCGCCGTTGTCGCTCATCGGCTTACTCTTATGTGGCATTGGATTTTACCTTGGGGCACTTGACCTCGACCACGCCGTTGTTGCAGGTGATGGTCAGACCCTCATTGGTGCAGTGGGCGGGGAGTACGATCTCCTTATAATATGAGCGCTCGCCCTTGCCGGCGCGCAGGGTCAGGATGTCCTCTGCCACCTCGACCGACACGGCCTCGACCGCCACCCCCGGCATCTCGGCCACCAGGTGGACCTGATCGGGTTCGTCGAAAATGTCGATGACCGGCTCCCGGACCTCCTGGACCACGGCATGCCCCGTGATCTTGTCCCGCTTGATATTGCCGAAGGGCTCCACCTTCACCTCGTCGCGGTCGCCGCCGATCCCGCTGCGGACGGTGAACCCATACATCCCCTTGAAGTTCTTGCCGTCGCCGCCTTGGACCTCGAAGTTGCCCTCGCGCTTGAGCTGATCGCCCTTCTCGGCCAATTCACTGAGCTTCTCGACCAGCGTGGAGAGTCCACCGAGAAAGCCATCCACCGATCCTGCCTGACGTTTGCGATTAATCATCTGTCGTTACCTCGTTGTGGGCGATCGGCGGTCAACCGCCGGCCTTCAGCCTGGTGCGCCGTGTTGCTTGTTCGATGCGATCCGCTGCTGCCGGCGTCTGGGCGCGGACCGTCTTGGCTTCGGGGTATCCGGGCCCCGCGGGATTCAGTGAGGATCCTCGTCCTCCGCCTGGGCGGCGACCGTGTCCGACCCGACCGGGGTACCCAGGGGATAGGCGACCTGGATGTCCGGGTCCAGCCAGGGGGTGATGTCGTGCAGCATCCCCAGGAACAGGATGCCCAGGTCCCCGGGGGCCAGGGTCGAGTTGATCCGTTCGGCGATGAAGCGGTCACGCGCCTTGAGCAGTACCCGGGCGTGCATCTGCAGGGCGTCGCGTGCGTCGCCGTCCAGCGCCCCTTGTCCCGGGTCCAGCAGCCGTTTGGCCAGGTTGTATTCCTGGAGCAACAGGGGCGCGGATTCGGTGCCCATCAGCATGGCGCCGCGGGTGTGCAGGCGCAGCAGGATGCGGTGGTTGCGGCTGCCCTTGTAGGTCATCTCCTTGACGATATCGAGTTCGTGTTCGCAGATGGGCAGCCCGTCCTGGTAGAGTCGGGTACGCTCCGGATTGAGCTCCATGCCCTCGATCAGGCGCTCGATCTCGTTCCACATCTGATCGACCGTGTGCACCCGGCGTCGCCAGGCCTCAGCCCCCAGGGCGGTGCGGGTGGCCGACTGCACGGGCTTGCCCAAGGCGCCCAGGTCCACGACGCTGTGGATGACCGGGCAATAGATCAGGGCGCGCGGCTCGGTGAGCGCGTGGGAGCCGGGTTCCTGGTCCCGGTCGGCGGTGCCGGACATGGCGGTGCTGGCCTTGACGATCTAGACGGGGACCTCGGCGGCGGCGGACTGCTTCAGCAGCAGGGCCTCCAGCCGGGCCAACCGATCCTCCAGCGCGGTGGTGTCCTGCACCGGCGGCGCCAGTGCGGGGGCGGCTTGGGCGGCCGGCAGGGTACCGGTCGCGTCCTTGCTGGTCAGCCCCTTGAACATGGCGTTGTCGGACCACCAGTCGATGCCCATCTCGCGCGCCTTGTCGACGGAGCAGATGACCAGCCGCAATTGGATGGTGAGCAGTTCGATATCCACCAGTTTGATGCGGATATCGCCGGCGATGACGATACCCTTGTCCAGGACCCGCTCCAGCAGGTCGGCGACACTGGTGCTGTTGGTGGAGTGGGTGAGGGTGGCGCGTTGCATGGACATGGTGGCAATCTCAAAAAAGCTTTCCGAGCGGGCCGAGGTCGAGGTTCAGGTCCTCTTCCTCGAGGTCGAAGAGGCGGCGCAGGCGGTCGATCTCCTCGGTCTGCCGCATCAGGGTCAGACCCACCTGCTCGATCTCGTCGTCACTCAGGTCACCGCTGTCCATGCGCCGGATCGCCTGGCGCTCCAGCAGCACATGCAGCAGTTTCACCAGGGTCAGTACCAACTGGCCCAGGCCCTTTTGGACACGTTCGGGATCGATGTCGATGCGGCGACTGGTCGCGGCGACCTTGGTTTCCAAGAGGTCGGCCAGGAGGTTGATCGGGCGCGCGGCCTCCGGCGCCCCGGTCGGGTCGGCCGCCGGCGCGACCTTGGGTGCCGCCTTGGCCGTGACCGGTGCCGCGGTGGGGGTGGTGTGCAGCGATCGAATGCTAGCCATGGGCGAACTCCCGCCGTGCGGTCGCGACCGAGGTGAGTACCAGTTGCAGGCTGAGATAGAGCAGGTCTACGTTGGCGACGGCGATCGTCAGCTCGCCGGAGACCACGGCCCCCTTGTTCAGGATGCGGTCCAGGGCCTCGCACAACGAAACCCGCTGGAGGTCCTGAAAGCTGTCCGCAGGGGTCTCGGCCCGTTCACCAATTGCGAGCATCATGACCGCAGCGGCTCCTGTGTAGCGGGGTCGGATACCAGGGCTGGCACCTCGCGGGCTTCCTCGTCTTCGTCCTCGTCGTCTTCGTCGTCATCCTCATCCTCATCGGAATCAGCGGCGTCGGCCTTGGCATCCAGGGCGTCGAGTTCATCGAGCAAGGTCTGTTCCCGGTCGTCGAAGACCTCCTCGGTGATCTCGCCTTGCTCCAGTGACACATAGAGCGCGCTCAGGGAGGCCATGATCCCGTCGCGTCGCGAGCGTTGTTCCTCCTTGGCCGCGTTTTCGATCTCGCGAAAGACCCAGAGGATTCCCTTGACGGGAGCGGCCAGCAGATCGTCGACCAGCAACACGGAACACCTCCAATGGGCACGGCCGGGTGCGGATGGGTACCGGCCGAAGGTCAGCTTGGGAAGGGCCGGGCGCTCACAATCGGATGTCCATTTCCACGAAGTTGTGCGGTGCCCAGGGCCCGTTGAAATCAAAGGCATAATTATTGTCGAAGGGGCGTGCCGCCTGCAGCACCGCCTGTTCGAAGCGCCCCATGTCGGCGCGGTTCACCAGACAGGCCAGATTCATGATCTCCTTTTCAGTGCGGCACTTGTTGCGCTTGAGTTCGCGGCAACAACCGCGCATCACGGCCTCGACCTGCTCGGTGTACTTCTCCCGGTCCTGCTCCAGCAGGCGCTCGAAGCTGCGCCCCAGGGTGATCATCTGGTCCTGCGTCAGGTTACCGCCGTCGCGGAAATAGTCGTCGCGCAGTTCCTGCAACTCCGGGTGGGCGCCGACGAAGAACTCGAAGATGTTGGGAACGTCCCAGGTCATACGCAGACCCATCTCCACGCCATCGTTCACCCGCGCCAACTGGTCCAGAAAGGCTGTGCGGTTATCCTTCAGGATCTTCGAGATGGCGGCATCGTCGTCCGCCACCAGACCGAAGGCGGCCGGCAGGGGGGTGAGGTCGCGCAGCAGTTGCTTCAGCACCTCTTGGTGTGCCGCCATGTTACGCCGTTGGGGGCGGATGCGCGCGCTGTTGAGATCGCTGACCACCACGGCGACGCGCCCGTCGCCCATGGTGTAGACCTCGGTCTCCTCCAGTCCGATGTTCCCCAGGCTCCGCCGGCCCTGGTCGGGGATGATCGCGTAGATATAGTGCCCGACCGCCGCGGTCTGCTGGCTTGCCTCTTGCATCATTTGACCTCTTGCGCAGGTGGCGGCCACGGGCCGCGCCTGGCTTCAATGGTGGTTTCGATGGGTCCTAGCCGGGATGGGCGGGGCGCGCCTTGAGCGCCGCGGCCGGGGCCGGAGCCTTGGCGGCGGCCTCCATGGAGCGCAATTGCCCCTCCTCGACGCGGACCGTCATCAGACTCTTGCACACCGCACAACGCAGGGGGCCCTGGTAGTCGTGATAGGCCTCGCTGAGTTCGATAGAGTGACCGCAATACATACAATGAATAAGCATCAGTGTTTCTCCGCCGTCGTTGAGGATTCAGTAGCGAATCTTAACGGGTTCGGCGCTAACCGTCTCGGTCGGCGGCGTCTGCGCCGCGGCGCGGGCGCGGGTGCGCCGGGGGTCACCCTGCGGTGATCCTCGCGACGGGCGTGCGCCCGGTGCCTGGGCGCCGTCAGCGAGTGCCGCCGCCGGCATCTGCGCGGGGATGGACTCGACCCCCAGAAGGCCCAGCAGTTGCTCCTTTTCCCGGTCGATCTCCGCACAACGCGCATCGATGTTGGTCACCCGCAGCATCGCGCTGAGGCGCTCCTGCTGGCGACGGTGGCGTTCCGTCTCCAGCGCGAACAGGCGCATATACATCTTGTGGGGTGTGAGGAGGTCATCGGCCTTGCCCGCGAGGGTCTTGATGTCGCGCACGGTACGTGACGGCTGAGTGAACTTGGGCATGTCAGATCTCCGCTTCGACGGCCTTGGGTCGGCGTGAGCGGCCGCTGATGCGCGCGATCACCTCGTCCGCCGGTGACTCGGTCAGACTGTTGCCGTCGCGCCGGACCTTGGCGGAGTCCATGTCGAGGATGTCGCGGCAGATGTCGCGGCAGAAGGTGTTGGC
>Ga0247842_10004519_pt1 | contig 17315 bp, 10 predicted proteins | sample LaCruzMarch2015__3_FD_192411 | JGI IMG/M metagenome (GOLD analysis project Ga0247842, IMG submission 192411) | Freshwater microbial communities from meromictic Lake La Cruz, Castile-La Mancha, Spain - LaCruzMarch2015_19m | ecosystem: Environmental > Aquatic > Freshwater > Lake | place: Spain...
CCGTACCGGAAGGTGTGGCTGGATCACCTCCTTTAAAGGTGTAACAACCATCAGTTTCACGGTCAAACGTGAACAGGTAATCTCATCCCTAATATATTGTAGCTCCGGCACTCGAGCCGGAGTAAAGTATTTAAAGTTTTTGGGGAATTAGCTCAGCTGGGAGAGCGCCGCCCTTGCAAGGCGGAGGCCGTCGGTTCGAACCCGTCATTCTCCACCATACATTAGATTTTTTTCGATCTTTATAGTAATAGAAGAGTGTAGAAGCAAAGCGAGAGCGCGAGCGAGCGCAGGAGAAATAGGTGGAAGTATGTAAGAGCATACGGTGGATGCCTAAGCACTGCATGACGAGGAAGGACGTGGCGAACTGCGAAAAGCCCCGGGGAGCTGTAAGCGAGCCTGGATCCGGGGATATCCGAATGGGGCAACCCGTCAGGCGGAAGGCCTGACACCCGGTACTCATTGAGTATTCAATTACGAATTACGAATTACGAATTACGAATTGTTGATTAAAAGGAGATTGAGTATTTAATGAGTATCGGGGGTGAACGGCGTGAACTGAAACATCTAAGTAGCGCCAGGAAGAGAAAGTAAATAACGATTTCCTAAGTAGTGGCGAACGAACGGGAAAGAGCCTAAACCGCATAGTGATATGCGGGGTTGTGGGACCGAGTGAGTAGTTTTGTGTACTTATAGACGAACCTGTCTGGAAAGGCAGACCGCAGGGGGTGAAAGTCCCGTAGTCGACATGAGTACATGAGTGAATCGGTATCCCGAGTAGCCCGGAACACGAGAAATTCTGGGTGAATCAGCGTGGACCATCACGTAAGGCTAAATACGTGCAGTGACTGACAGCGTAGCAGTACCGTGAGGGAAAGGTGAAAAGGACCCCGGGAGGGGAGTGAAATAGAACCTGAAACCGTATGCTTACGAGCGGTCAGAGCCTGTCTCCGATTATGGACATGTTTTTAACCACGAAGTACACGAGAGCATAATTAAGAATTAAGAATTAAGAATTAAGAATTAAGAATTAAGAATTAAGAATTAAGAATTAAGAATTAAGAATTAAGAATTACAAGGGATAATCTTTGTGTCTTAGTGTCTTTGTGGAGAAAAAGAAGATTGGATATGTTTATAATCGGGGATGGGTGATGGCGTGCCTTTTGCATAATGAGCCGACGAGTTGCTGTTATCAGCGAGGTTAAGGTCTATAGGGCTGAAGCCGGAGCGAAAGCGAGTTTTAATAGAGCGTATAGTTGATAGTAGCGGACCCGAAACCAGGTGATCTATCCATGGTCAGGTTGAAGGTGGGGTAAAACCCAGTGGAGGACCGCACCAACCGATGTTGAAAAATCGGTGGATGAACTGTGGATAGGGGTGAAAGGCCAATCAAACCTGGAGATAGCTGGTTCTCTCCGAAACATATTTAGGTATGGCCTTAATCAAGACTGATGGAGGTAGAGCACTGGATGGGCTAGGGGTCAGAGATGACTACTGAACCCAACCAAACTTCGAATGCTATCAGTTGTGTGATTAGGAGACAGGGCGTGAGGGATAAGCTTCACGCGCGAGAGGGGAACAACCCAGACATTCAGCTAAGGGCCTGAATTTGATGCTTAGTGCGGAAGGATGTGCAGTTGCACAGACAGCCAGGATCTTGGCTTAGAAGCAGCCATGATTTAAAGAGTGCGTAACAGCTCACTGGTCGAGTGGTCGTGCACCGAAGATGAACGGGACTAAGAAGCATCAACCCGAAGCTAATGATCTTGCAGTTAAACTGCAGGGTGGTAGGAGAGCATTGCAACAGCGTAGAAGGTGTACTGTAAGGTATGCTGGAGTGGTTGCAAGAGAGCATGTCGGCATGAGTAACGATAATGCAGATGAGAAGTCTGCACACCACAAGCCCGAGGTTTCCTGAGTAAAGTAAATCTTCTCAGGGTTAGTCGGACCCTAAGGCGAGGCCGTTAGGCGTAGTTGATGGGCATCAGGTTAATAATCCTGAACCTGTGTATAAGAGTGATGGAGTGACGCGACAGTGCGGCAGAGACAGCTGTTGGATTAGCTGTTGAATGCATGTAGGATGGGGAACAGGCAAATCCGTTCCCTGCGAAGTCCGAGGTGCAGGACGAGGACGTAAGTCCTAAAGTCTGTTTAGAGATGTTGCCAAGAAATAGCTTCTAAGCGTTTACTTATATACAGCCCGTACCGCAAACCGACTCAGGTGGGCGAGGAGAGTATCCTGCGGTGTTCGAGCGAACTCTGGTTAAGGAACTAGGCAAAATAACCCCGTAACTTAGGGAGAAGGGGTACCCCGATATTGTGAACCAGAACATGGGGAGCGAGAGGGGGTCGCAGTGAAGAGGCCCAAGCGACTGTTTATCAAAAACACAGGTCTATGCGAAGGCGCAAGCCACGGTATATAGACTGACACCTGCCCGGTGCCGGAAGGTTAAATGGAGAGGTCATCCTTCACCAATTATGTTCATCAGATATAGTTTTTAACGCAAAGACGCGAAGTACGCCAAGCACCGCAAAGGAAAGCATAAGTATTTGTGGTTAAGGGTGGCGTTCGGAGCACAACAAAATACATAAGACAAACTTTGCGTACCTTTGCGACCTTAGCGCCTTTGCGTTGAGGGAGAAAGAAGAAGAATAGATGGTGAGTATAATTGGTGGGGGAGAAGCTTTGAAATGAAGCCCCGGTAAACGGCGGCCGTAACTATAACGGTCCTAAGGTAGCGAAATTCCTTGTCGGGTAAGTTCCGACCTGCACGAATGGTGTAACGACTTGGGCGCTGTCTCAACCAGGGACTCGGTGAAATTGAAGTAGCGGTGAAGATGCCGCTTACCCGCGAACGGACGGAAAGACCCCGTGAACCTTTACTGCATCCTGGCATTGTGAACTGGTGCAGTATGTGTAGGATAGGTGGGAGGCTGTGATTTTGGCACGCCAGTGTCGGAGGAGCCGTTGTTGAAATACCACCCTTATTGTATTGGTTTACTAACGTGCATAACAAGTGTGCGGACATTGTCAGGAGGGCAGTTTGACTGGGGCGGTCGCCTCCGAAAGAGTAACGGAGGCTTACCAAGGTTCCCTCAGCCTGGTTGGTAATCAGGCGCAGAGCATAAAGGTATAAGGGAGCTTGACTGCGAGACTGACGGGTCGAGCAGGTGAGAAATCAGGTCTTAGTGATCCGGCGGTCCTGAATGGAAGGGCCGTTGCTCAAAGGATAAAAGGTACTCCGGGGATAACAGGCTGATACCGCCCAAGAGTTCACATCGACGGCGGTGTTTGGCACCTCGATGTCGGCTCAACTCATCCTGGGGCTGAAGAAGGTCCCAAGGGTTCGGCTGTTCGCCGATTAAAGAGTTACGCGAGCTGGGTTCAGAACGTCGTGAGACAGTTCGGTCCCTATCCTTCGTGGGCGTAGGAAATTTGAGGGGAACTGCATTTAGTACGAGAGGACCGGTGTGGACGGACCTCTGGTGTACCGGTTGTGACGCCAGTTGCATCGCCGGGTAGCCAAGTTCGGAACGGATAACCGCTGAAAGCATCTAAGCGGGAAGCCGGCCCCAAGAATAGATTTCCCAACAGACAGGTTGGAGACTACAACCTTGATAGGTCACAGGTGTAAGGTCAGTAATGGCTTCAGCCGAGTGATACTAATCTGTCGATTGGCTTCCATATATTTTTACTGCGCTTACTCAAGCTGACGCTTTGCTTTTTATCACTCTCTGCCAAAATAGTGGTTAGGTGATTAAGTGATTAAGTGATTAGGTTTATCCTGTTCACAAAAACACATCCCCTGAACACAACAAAACTTTTAAGTCAGGCGAGAGAGATGGTGGTTATTGCGGTGAGGTCACACCTGTTCCCATTCCGAACACAGTCGTTAAGCTCACCCGCGCCCATGGTACTGCAGGGGCAACCCTGTGGAAGAGTAGGTCACCGCCATCTCCCTCACCTGACTTTTATTATATTAAACTACATTAGAAATATCTAAAATACTAAACCACTAACTACTTTTCTTTCTACTTTTTTCAAGGTAAAATCAGAAATGTACTAATGCAATCAATAACAATTACTTATATATTTAATGTATATTCTCAGATGCTTAGTTAATCACTATCAAGATACAACTATATAATCAATTAGTAAATCACTTCACAAAAGCCTCAAAAATTAGGCATTAAGCAATTATAGAAAAAAAGGAAAAAAATCCATTATTCCGCTTGACAAGAAAAAACCCTGTGCATATAGGTCTCAATGTATGTCAAAAAAGTTCAAAGAAACTCAGAAAAAGTCAAAGCGAATGCTCAAAAGATACTTTCGCAGAGCGAGAAGAGATGCTTTGCACGAAAAGGATAAGTAAGATGTCAGGTGAGTTCATAGGCACTTTCCCGGATAACGCAGTGCATAAGTCACGCATCATGATTCCAGCTAAGTTTAAGAAGAAATTTGCACAAGATGCTAATGAAGCAGTAATCGTCACAATAGGTCCAAATGGCACAGTGGCAATATTTCCGATGGATTCGTGGTTGTTTGAAACAGCCAGATTGCAAGTCAGCGAATTGGAAAGACACAAAAAGCTATTGGCAAATTTATTTGACTTTGCTATGCCTGAGCAGACATTGGAAGGTCCGGGGAGAATTCGAATCAGTGATGAATTACTAAAGATAGCAAAAATTAAGGATAGTGTTTCTATCAAAGGTGAAGGGCGCTTCATGACAGTGTGGAATTCAGAAGTATTGAAAGAAATCAAACAGAAGAAATCAGAAGAACATATTGAAACTTACGACTCAACGGATTATCGCTAAATGCAATATCATAAGCCTGTCCTGCTAAAAGAAAGCATTGAATTACTGAGCCTAAAGCAAGGTAGTATATTCGTAGATGCCACTTTAGGGGGAGGCGGACACACAGAAGCCATTTTACGAAACACGCAAGTGAAACATATATATGCCATTGACCAGGATTCTGATGCATTATCCTATGCTGCTGAAAGGCTAAAACCATATTCAGAAAAGATTACATATATCAAAGCAAACTTTGAAGAGCTTCGCACTCAATTAGCACTTCGCAAGGTCAAAGGAATTGATGGCATTCTATTTGATTTAGGGGTTTCATCTCATCAGCTTGATGAGGGGGCGCGCGGATTTAGTTTTGAAAAAGATGCCACGCTTGATATGAGGATGAACCAACAGTCCCCTATTACGGTCAAAGAACTGCTGAACACACTTTCTGTCGAGGTAATGACAAAGATTTTCCGAGATTTTGGTGAAGAGCAAGCTGCCTACAAAATTGCACAATGGATAGATAAAGAAAGGCAATCCAAAAAAATTGAAACAACGCAGGATTTGAGCAACATAATAGAGAAAAACATGCGCAGTAATCCGGTATTGGTTATCAAGACCAAGGCAAGAATATTTCAAGCACTAAGAATTTATCTGAATAGAGAATTGGAAGTGCTGCAAGTGGGCCTGGATGATGCGCTCAATATAATGAACCCTCATGGCAGAATAGTTGTAATCTCATACCACAGCCTCGAAGACAGGATTGTCAAAACCACATTTGCAAAGGCTGCGAAAGGCTGTATCTGTCCCATGACAATTCCGGTTTGCATGTGTAATCAGAAGGCAAGAATAAAACTAATCAGCAAAAAGGCAATCAAGCCTTCCGATGAAGAGCAAAAAACAAACAGCCGTTCTCGCAGCGCAAAGCTAAGAGCAGTTGAAAAGTATTAGGATAGGAGAAAAAAATGAAAGGGAGACTATTATTAGTTGTTATTGCTTTGGTTATTTACATATTTTGTCATTGTTTCAATGCAAACCAGCTTCTGCGCAGCACTCAGAAGATGAGTCAAATGGAGAAAACTTATCAGGCTGAGCGCAATATTAATACTGAACTGATGATAGAACATGATGACCTGATTTCAGGAAGAAGCATTGCAAGCCTGGTACCTATTGAAATGAGTAAATATGTGCCGAAAGAAAAAGCCGGAAACGTGATCTATATCCAAGAGCCAGCCAAGCTGAAAACACCTACATATTATTGCATAATTGATCTTTTAACTCCAAAGGCAGAAGCCGTCGTAGCCGTTCAGCCGGATTAAGGGATGCGGTTTCGTTTTTATTCACTATTAGCCTTATTCTCGATCGTTATTATTATATGGTCGGCGTACCTATTTAGTATCCAGATATTTGACCCGCTTAAATTAGATTATGACAGACAAATAAGATACAATCCATCCAAAGAAATCCTAATTCCCTCAAGAGGTTCAATTTTGGACTGTAGAGGCAATCTTTTTGTAAGTTCAGTAGCATATTACCAAGCAGATATTGATAGAAAACAAGTCAGTCAATGGGCAAAAAAACAAAACCTCACGCTGAAGAAAGCTTATGCGATTATCAGCAATTCATTTGCCAAGAATTCCTCACTGACCAAAGACTATGTTTATGCCAAACTTACTATTAACGGCAATCTTAATTCAATCCAGATATCCAATAAAATCAAAGAATCAGAACTTGAACGGTTGTTGCAGTACTTTGATAAAAACAAGCTGCCGGGGCTTATCTATTCCTTTAGTTCGATGAAACGCATATATTCCAAAGGAATAACTGCCGCAAGATTACTTGGGTCAGTAAAAGAAAGCACTGCTGACTTTAACCCTGACGATCCTGTTAACTCGATTTATAAACTTTCAGGTCTTAATGGTTTAGAAGCAACCTACGATCAAGAGCTGGCTGGAAAATACGGATGGCGGGAAGTTATCTATGATGCAAACCACAACCGTGTGCCATATCCTGATTTGCACGAAAAAAAACCAATTGATGGTGAGAACCTCTGGCTAACAATTGATGCTTCGATTCAGGATGTGGTTGAGGAATCTTTGGCAGAAGGATTGCAGCTTTATGGCGCAAAGAATGCAGCAGCAGTCGTCATGGATGTCAACACCGGAAGAATATATGCTATGGCAGGTGTTTCTGCGGAGGATTATAGCGAAGATCCTGCATTTGTACGTGTGAAATCCAATATCCCTGCCAGCTTCCTCTTTGAGCCGGGCTCTACAATGAAGCCGTTTACTGCATTGACTGCCTTGGATTACAAATTGGTGAATTCAACTGAGACATTTCCAAGCGGTGCCCGCAAAGTCGGAATCAGAGAAATCAGAGATACACATAATTATGGTCCACTTAGAATTAGAGAAATAATATCCAAGTCCAGCAATGTAGGCATCTCGATAATTGGCGACAGAGTGGGTCCCAGCCGTTTATATAACAAGCTTATCGCTTTGGGGTTCGGGCAAAAAACCGATTTGAATCTGTTTGGGGAATCAAGCGGGATTTATCACAAATTGGAAGACTGGGATGGCTATTCTCTCCACTCCATAACATTTGGCTATGCGATATCCGTGACGGCTTTACAGCTTGCTACTGCATACTGCGCGGTGGCAAATGGCGGTAACTACGTAAAGCCTTATCTGATTGATTCGATTAGAGATGAAACAGGGAAGATAGTAAAAAAGTTTGAGCCCAAACCCTTGCGCAGAGTTGTTTCACAGGCAGCAGCAGATACGATGAAATCATTTTTGCAGAGTGTTGTGGAGGATGGTACTGCTAAACATATACGGCTGAATTATATGTCCCTTGGCGGTAAAACAGGCACTGCTCAAAAGAAGCTGGAAGGTTCATCAGGTTATGCCCCGGGGAAATACACCGGCAATTTCGTAGGCTTTTTCCCGGTAGAAAAACCTGAAATGGTGGTAGCAGTAGTTTATGATGAACCATCTCCGGGACTTCATTTTGGGGGATTGTGTGCAGCGCCTGTGTTCCAGAAAATAATTGAAAAGACATTGTTTCTGCCCAGTTGCACGATACTACCTAAAAACAAAAGAATGCAGCAATTGACAACCCTTACGCCCCACGTGATTGGGATGACGGTATCAAGGGCTGAATTTATCCTAAAACAAAATGGGTTGAATTATAAAATAGAATCTCACGACAGTTCGAATATTATTATCGACCAATACCCTAAACCTAATGTCTCGCTTGACCGTTCGCATCCCTTAATTCTTGTCACAGGGAAAGCAAATCAAGCTACAAACGCCATTCCGCAAACAGGTGTGATGCCTGACATAAAGGGAATGACTTTGAGAAAAGCGCTGCAAGTCACATCTTTTTACAAAATCAAGCTCAAAATTCAAGGAATAGGGATAATACATAAACAGTCGATATTAGCCGGAACCCGAATTGTTCCCGGTAGCACTTGCATAGTCGAAGCATCATTATAAGGTGGAACAGGGAAAAGTATGTAGTCCCGCATTTATGCGGTTTTGCTACAAAAGATAACAGAATATCTGTTTCAGAAAACTGCATGAATGCAGTATTACAAACCTTTATCTAAAAGGGGAATTTATTCCTTTTAGATAAAGGGAGTACTGTTGAATATAGAATAAAGAAAAGGCGTTAGGTCAGGATGATTTCAGTTGAGAGTTTTGTTGAATTGTTGAAGGAAAACAACCTTTGGGTTGGAAGCCAATCAATAAAACCCGATACGCAGATTTCAGGAAAACCTGTCACAGACTCCAGACAAATCCAAGTAGGTGATGTATTCATCTGTATCAAAGGTGCGGAGTCTGATGGTCATAACTATATAAAACAAGCACAAGCTAATGGCATCAAATTGATAGTCCAGGAGAACGCGTTCACTGATGATTACCCCGCCGTTAGAGTGAAAAACAGCAGAAAAGCAGCAGCCTTATTGGCGAAGCTATACTTTGATAATCCATCGGGAAAATTTGTCCTTATCGGAGTTACCGGCACCAATGGCAAAACAACAACCAGCTTACTGATTTGGCAGGCATTAACAGAACTGGGCTTCAAAACGGGCTGGATTGGGACTTTGGGCTATAGGATAGATGCAGAAATCATTGAAACAAACAACACCACCCCTGATATACTCGAGTTAAACGGAATATTCCAACAAATGGTCGATGCTTCCTGCCAATATGTTGTGATGGAGGTTTCTTCGCACGCAATGGCGTTGGACAGAGTTTATGGCACCACGTTCAAGCTTGCTATCTTTACTAACCTTTCCAGAGACCACCTGGACTTTCATCCGGATATGAACAGTTACTTTGAATGTAAGTATCAGTTGTTCAAAGCAACGTTGGAAACAGGTGGAACCTGCATAATAAATCATGATGATGATTATGGCAAAATAATTCTAAAACGCAGCGCAAATAATTACAGCCGTAATCTCATAGCAATATCAGAGCATGCCGGGGATGTAACCATTCTGAAACAAGCAAGCAGCTTATCCGGCAGTGAAATCGAAGTTAAGTATAACGAGCAAACACTGAATTTGCAAACCCAACTGATCGGACGCTATAATGCTGTTAACTTGGTTATGGCTGTAACTGCAATCAAAACGCTGTTACCGGATATAAGTAATTCAACATTTCAGACAATATGTACAAAACTCAAACCAGTGAGAGGCAGGCTGGAGCAAATTGATAATGCGCAGGGCAGAGGGATATTTGTTGATTATGCCCACACACCTGATGCTTTGAGCAATGTACTTACAGCCCTGCAACAAATCCCACACAAGAGATTATTAGTCGTTTTTGGAGCCGGTGGAGACAGAGACAGCGGAAAGCGCAAATCAATGCTTAACGAGGTTTTGAAATATTCTGACGTTACTATCATCACAGACGATAACCCGCGCTTTGAAGACCCGAACAAGATAATCAGAGATATTGTGGCTGACACCGATTTATGGAAGCCATGGTGGATAATCAGAGACAGGGAAACAGCAATTCATTCAATTCTGAGACTGTCTCAACCGGGGGATATCGTTCTGATTGCCGGAAAGGGGCATGAAGCATATCAGGAAATCAAGGGCATTAGATACCCGTTTGATGATGCCCAAATCGCCAAATCCTTTTATGAGTATGGGACAGAATTTCCGGAAGGTGAGCTGTATCTGCCGGTAAATCTGCTCCTGCTTGAACTTTTGTGCGGCACATCATTTGTCGAAGCTGAAGCTATAAACGATCTTCAAACCGGTGGCTTCAAACACATTTCAACTGACTCACGCACGATTAAACAGGGCTCAATCTATTTTGCACTTAAGGGTGAGAACTTTGACGGGCACGATTATGTTGAACGCGTTCTGGAAGACCCAACCTGCTGTTCGGTTGTTAGTAAATACACTGACAATCGAAACCGGCAAATCTGTTGCAGTGATACAGAAAATGTACTGGGGCTATTGGCAGCCAAGTATTTGCTGATGTTTTCAGCCTACAGAATTGCCTTAACAGGGAGTACAGGAAAAACAACAACCAAAGAATACATGGCAAATGTTTTCTCCACTATAGGAAAAGTCCTTAAAACTCACGCTAATGAAAATAATAGAATTGGACTGAGCAAAACTATTTTTAGGATAGCACCTGCTGACGTAACCGCTATCTTTGAATTGGGCACAAATCACTTCGGCGAGATTGGTAAATTAGCTGATATCTGCAACCCGGACTTGGGTATCATTACAAACATCGGACCATCACATCTGGAGTTTTTTATAGATGAAAAGGGGATTTACAATGAAAAGACTACTCTGTTTAGGAGAGATATAGACAAAATAATGTATCACGGTGATGACGCACGCTTTGCCGAGTTTGAGACTAAGGGCTGTGGCGTCGGCTTTACGCAAAATTGTGATTACCGTGTAGCCGATTTGCATATCAAAGATAATGAAACCATATTTAATCTGAAAGGATATTGCTGGCAAGTGCCACAAATCGTGCCTTTTTATGTAAGCAACATTGCTTTTGCAGTGGCATGCGCCTTGGAATGCGGAGTATCAGCCGAAGATATTCAAACGGGATTGCAAAAACCATTAGATTTGACTATGCGTATGGAAATCAAACAAGCAGGAAGCAAGACAATCATAATGGATTGTTACAATGCCAATCCGGTTTCTATGCAAGCAGCAATTGAGTTTTGGAGTGCATTCCAACCTGACAGTCCTCACATTGCAATATTGGGGGATATGCTTGAGCTTGGAGCCGGTTCTGCAGAATATCATAAAAGTATTGGCTGCCAATTGAGTAAAATGGATTACCAAGCTTTGTTTACTGTCGGAGAACTATCTCAATATTACTTTGATGGCAGGGCAAATTCTTCGAGCACGACTCACAAACACCTTTCAGATGTTGATGAGCTTGTCAAACAGCCGATAATTCAGGAACTGCCAACTATTGCAATAGTATTGGTTAAAGCCTCTCATGGCGTGCATTTAGAAAAACTCATCGAGTTGTTTGATACTGATTGTGACACATCCATTCTTAAGAATGGGATAAGCGAAATCAGGCTGTAAGGAGTAAGAATGTTCTATCACATCTTTGCACCTCTCGCAGAATACAATATTGTCTTTAATGTATTCCGCTATGTTACGTTCAGATCAATTGCAGCATTCATCACGGCTCTCTTGTTTGCTTTGTTTATCGGTCCGGTCATTATCAGGAGCTTGAAAGCACATTCAGCGGTTGAAACGATAGATGAAGATGTTCCTGAAGGTCATCGGATTAAACAAGGTACACCGACAATGGGTGGCTTGATAATTCTATTTGGTCTGATGATATCATCCTTACTTTGGAACAACCTCACCAACAGTTTTATACTGATGATGTATTTAACCACAGTCTGGTTGGGCATATTTGGCTTTTTGGATGATTACCTGAAGAACTTTGTGAAAGCAAAAAAGGGTTTGATACCCAGGTATAAATTGCTTGGACAAATTGGGATAGCCGTTCTGTTGACTTTGGCAATCTATTATAGCAGCCCCAATAGAGATGTGGTTACCACGATGCAAATTCCCTTTCTAAAGAATACAATTATCCAGCTTGGCTGGTTTTTCTTTCCCTTGGTCTTGCTGATGATAGTCGGCACTTCGAATGCGGTTAATCTGACCGATGGCTTGGATGGATTGGCATCTGGCATAATAATATTTGCTGCTCTGGGACTGGGCATAATGTCATATCTGAAGGGTAACTTTGTTATAGCCGGATATCTGAATCTGGAGTATATTTATGAAGCCGGAGAGCTCATAGTCTTTATTTCAGCATTGGTCGGAACCCTCATCGGGTTTCTCTGGTACAATTCATATCCAGCTCAGGTTTTTATGGGTGACACAGGCTCTTTGACTTTGGGCGGGATATTGGCGGTACTTGCTGTTATGCTGAGAGAGCAATTGTTCTTTGTCATCATAGGGCTGATTTTTGTCTCTGAAGCCATGTCTGTAATAATACAAAGGTATTATTTCAAGTATACAAAAAAGAAATTTGGAACCGGGAAACGAGTTTTTCTCTGCGCACCCATCCATCATCATTTTGAATTGAAAGGTCTGCATGAATCCAAAATCGTCATCCGGTTCTGGATTATTGCAATATTACTCGTTGCTATTGGGCTGAGCACCATAAAGCTCAGATAAGGGCATTAAGATGTTTAACCAGCAAAAGAAATACGGGATTCTGGGCTTGGCGAGAAGTGGTATAGCTGCTGCCTATAAGATAAAAAGTTTGGGTGGCATGGCTTTATTAAGCGATACGAAGCATGAGACTGAGATTGCCGATGTAAGCAGTCTGAAAGCAAACTTTGAATGCGAATTTGGCGGTCACAGCGATAAGTTACTGAGCTGCGATGAATGGATTGTAAGTCCGGGAATTCCATTGTCTGCACCGATAATTGAAAAGGGCAGAGCAAACGGGATTCCGATGATAAGTGAATTGGAATTCGGCTTTCAGATAATGTCCCAATCAGCATGTTTAATTGCAGTTACCGGTTCCAACGGTAAAAGCACGACTGCGAGCCTGATTGCTCATATAATCAATCAAAGTGGAAAGAAATGTTTACTGGCAGGAAACATCGGTGATGCCTTTTGCAGTTTCCCGATTGAACAGCCGGGATATGATTTCATCGTATTGGAAGTCAGCAGTTTTCAGCTTGATTTGATTGATACTTTCAAGCCTCATATTGCCTTGCTTTTGAATATTACGCCAGACCATCTCAACAGATATAGTACTTTCAAAGACTACGCCCTTTCCAAATTTAACGTCTTTCGCAATCAAACCATGAGCGACCATGTCATTTTGAATATGGATGATGTCGTGATGGAAGGTTTGGAAAATTCTGTGCATAGCAAGAGAAGCTATTTTACGATGGAACCAGCCGGTAAAGGGCGGCGGGTTCCCAATATATGGCTTAACGGTTCTTGTATAGAATACAACTCGGGCAATAGTTCTTTTTCTACCGGCGACCTTCAAATAAGAGGCCCTCATAATCAGGCAAACGCCATGGCTGCAATTTTGGCATGTGAAGCAGCCGGCATCAGCTCAGTCAACATTGCCAAAGGGTTAAGCAGCTTTAAGTCTTTGAATCACAGGCTGCAAATGGTGCAAACTGTAAATGGAGTATCCTTTTACAACGATTCAAAAGCTACCAATACAGATTCAGTAAAGTATGCGCTGTTGTCCTTTGAGCAGCCAATCCGCATTATCATGGGAGGGTCTGATAAGGGGGAAGACTTTTCAGTATTAACAGACCTGCTAAAGAGTAAGACAATCAGAGTCTATATAACAGGTGATACGAAAAATATGATGCAGCAAGCCTGGTCAGGCAAACTGCCAATAATGGTTATTGATGATTTTGAAACTTGTATCCGCACAGCTTATGAAGAATCCCAACCAGGAGACTGCATAGTTTTGTCACCGGCTTGTGCGAGTTATGACAAATTCAGAAATTTCGAACACCGTGGAGATTCCTTTATCAATATTGTAAACGCCATAGCGAGAGAGTATGAAAAAAGCCGGTAACAAATCCTACGTGGTCGGTTATGATAAGGTAATTCTGTTTTCATACCTGATTCTAATGGTAATCGGACTTCTGATTATGCTTGATATCAGCTCGGTTCGCAATACAATGATGTATTTCTACCGTCAATTAGCTTATGCAATAGTTTCAATTGTCCTATCCTTGTACATTTTGTACTATTGCAATTTGACTAAGCTCAGGCAATTTAACAGCCTCTTAATCGGCATATCGATTGTTTTGCTGATTGTCGTTCTGTTCAAAGGTGATACAGTTAAGGGAGCTACCAGAAGTATAAATCTGGGAATTGTGAATTTCCAGCCCAGCTTTTTTGCCAGGATAGCTCTGATATTTTTCTTTGCTCATATCATTGATAAGAAAAAGGAAGAACTCAGCAAATCCGGCTTTGGAGATTTTCTTAAGAGCTTCTTATCCCTGATAGTAGTTACAGGCATTGTGTATGGACTGATTCTTAAAGGACAGCATCTGAGCTCTCTCATCATCAGCGCAGCTTCATTGGTATGTTTGCTTTTTCTGGGCGGTTTGAGGCTCAAAATTGTTGCAGTAGCTTTGGTTATTTGTTTGATAGCAGGTATTGCCGTAATCAAGATTGGTGCAAAATACCGCAGTGACAGATTGGATATCTTCAAGAAGTACTTTTTGTTTTATAAAGGACCTGTGCCGGTATTACAACCTGAGAAAGAATATCAGGTTAAAGAAAGCCTGACAGCTCTGACCAGTGGAAAGCTATTTGGAACCGGAGCTGACCGGGGAAGAGCAAAACACTACTATTTACCGGAAGCGCGGACGGACTATGTGTTCACCGTTATTGGTGAAGAATTCGGTTTTCTGGGGGCAATCCTTGTCTTTGGATTGCATTGCCTGTTGTTTTTTAAAATTATGCTGATGGCTTATAAACAGACAGATTTTTATCTGCGCCTATTGGCAATGGGGCTTGCTTTAAACATCTTTCTCAATGTCCTGGTAAATGTCGGTGTTTCAATGTCGATTTTGCCCTCAACAGGTAACACTTTGCCGTTCATTAGCTATAGCGGGACAGCTATGCTGATAGACTCAATTTCTATCGGCGTTATCCTCAATGTAAGCGCAACCAGGAAGCAAATATGAAACTGATAATCGGAGCCGGAGGTACGGGTGGACATATCATTCCTGCAATAGCCATAGCCTTGGAGATGCAGCAAAGAAATTGGGATATTGTATTCATCGGCAACAAGCATGGCATGGAAGAACGTATCGTGCAAAACAACCAGTTCCAGTTTCTTCCGATTCGGGTGCAAAAAATATACCGTAAACTCACTTTGGAGCATCTGAAGTTCCCCTTTTTACTTATAAATAGCTTGCTGCGATGCCTAAAATACATCAGACAGCACAAGCCGGATGCAGTTTTGTGTACGGGCGGGTTCGTTTCAGGACCTGTCGCAACTGCAGCAATAATACTTGGCAGACCTCTTTATTTTCAGGACGGGAATAGCTATCCCGGTTTGACTACGAGGATATTGGCAAAGTTTTCTAAGCATATCTTTATCGCCTCAAAGCAGGCAATGAATTTCCTGGGGACAAAGTCTATGTGCGTAGTAACCGGTAATCCGCTTTTGAAGTACGACAAGATAGATATTAACCAAATTAACTGGAAAGATTATAATCTGAGCAAAGAAACCAAGAAGCTGTTTGTCATTGGTGGCAGCCAAGGTTCAGCCAAAATAAATAAAACGGTTGCCAAGTGCATAGATGACTTGCTTGGTATGGGTATTGAAGTTATCTGGCAGACCGGAAAGTCACATAAAAGCGATATTCTTGCCGGGTTTGGAAATTGTAAAGGTGTGCATATCTTTGATTTTACTGATCAGATGAACCGGTATTATCAAATGGCAGATATGGCAATATCACGAGCGGGCGCTTTATCCATAGCTGAACTGGAAGAGCACAAAATCCCCACGATATTTGTTCCATTGCCGACTGCTGCCGAAAATCATCAGCATATAAATGCAATCACACAGCAGGAAAAAGGGGTCGGATTACTGCTTGAACAGAAAGATTTGAGCTCAAAGATCCTAATCAATTACATAACCAGGTTATCAAACAACCTGCCGGACTTCGAAACAAAACTCGGACAATTGGGTGAGAACATTGCCACTCAATTGATTGCTGATATCATTGTGAAAGAAGCCATTGGCGCAAGGGAGTCATCATGTTAGGAAAAACCAGAAAGATACATTTTGTCGGGATTGGCGGAATCGGGATGTCCGGGATAGCGGAGTTTCTCTTTAATCAGGGTCTTGAGATTAGCGGTTCAGATTTGAAAAAGACGGAACTGACTGCGCACCTGGAGCATATAGGCATTCATATTTACGAAGGACATGACCCCAAACATATCAAAGACATTGATGTGGTTGTCAAATCTTCTGCTATTACAGACGACAATCCTGAAATTGCGGCTGCCAAGTCTCAGAAAATCCCTGTGATTCGCAGAGCTGAAATGCTGGCTGAAATTACGCGTATGAGCTATAGTATCGGCATAGCCGGCACTCACGGTAAGACTACGACAACATCTATGGCAGGAATGGTACTTGAGGCAGCAGGACTGGAACCCACCATCATCGTTGGCGGTAAAGTTATGAATTTCGGTTCCAATAACGTGATGGGTTCGGGCAAATACATAGTGGTGGAAGCAGATGAATATGACCATTCTTTCCTAAGCTTAACTCCTATCATTGCAGGCATAACCAATATTGATTCCGACCATTTGGATTGTTATCGGAACTATGACAATATCAAAAAAGCCTTTATCGAATATGCCAATAAGGTTCCGTTTTTTGGTTGCGTTATCGCCTGTTTAAGAGACCCGGGAGTGCAGGCAATTCTTCCTTTAATCAATAAAAAAGTCGTCACTTATGGAACTTCCAGACAGGCTGATGTCCAGGCAGTTAATATCGCAATGAAGGGATTTCAGGCTGAATATGACGCCCTTTATAAAGGATACTGCTTAGGCAGGATAACCATGAAGGTAACGGGTATGCACAATATCCTGAATTCTCTTTTGGCAGTGGCTATGGGACTGGAACTCGATATCCCGTTTGCCTCCATTCAAAAAGGCCTGGCTGAATACAAGGGTGTTTACCGTAGATTTGAATTCAAAGGTGAAATCAATGGTATTGCTGTTTTTGATGATTATGCCCATCATCCGACGGAAATAACAGCAACCTTAGAAGGCTTCAGAGAAAGTGCTGAACGCAGAATTGTAGTAATCTTTCAGCCACATTTATTTTCACGCACAAAGGACTATTTCAAGGAATTTGGCAGAGCTTTCTTTTCCTGTGATAATCTGATTCTCGCTCCGATTTATCCTGCCAGAGAGCAACCCATCCCCGGTGTGACATCCAAACTGATTGCCGACGCGGCAATCCAATGCGGGCATCATCATGTAACCTGCT
>Ga0247842_10004521_pt1 | contig 17312 bp, 14 predicted proteins | sample LaCruzMarch2015__3_FD_192411 | JGI IMG/M metagenome (GOLD analysis project Ga0247842, IMG submission 192411) | Freshwater microbial communities from meromictic Lake La Cruz, Castile-La Mancha, Spain - LaCruzMarch2015_19m | ecosystem: Environmental > Aquatic > Freshwater > Lake | place: Spain...
ATGCAATCGTAATGCTTCAGCAACTTGTTTTCCGCACTTTATAACAGGGTTCAGCGATGTCATGGGTTCCTGAAAAATCATGGCTATTTCTTTTCCCCTGTATTTGCGCATCTGTCTTTCAGGTATGGAAAGCAGATCAGAACTACCGCCATTGTTATAAATAATTTGTCCTCCCGTAATTTTACCCGGAGAACTGATAAGCCGCATGATTGACAAAGATGTTACGGATTTCCCTGAACCGGATTCTCCGACTATACCAAGCGTTTCACCTTTGCCCAAAGTAAAACTAACGTCATTCACCGCCGTAATTATTTTCCCATCGGAGGTGAATTTTGTTACTAAGTTTTTTACTTCGAGTAAAGGAAATTCGGGCATATTAGAAATTGATAAATATTAAACAATACTTGGCTGCTATACGCGGGTTGGGATATTTTGGAATACTATTTCCTTATTAATCGTTTAATTTGGCTTTGGGAAAGATTGTAAGCATGGTTCATTTCTTCCCTGGACTTTACCAAAATAAATTCAATAAGTCCATTGCATGTTTGGAGTTCTTCCGGCGTGTGAATAATATCATCGAATTTGCATGTTATAATATTTCCTTTGATAACGCGGCAACGGTATATAATGTAAACAAGCCTGTATTCTGGCTTTCTACCGAAAGGAACTTTATAAAAATTCTTATAATTACCTTTTAACGGTTCGCCTTGTATCTCAAAATTTTGGATTTTATCAGCAAGTCCAAAAACATATTCCTGAACTTGTAAAGGAAGTTTTTTTAAATCTTTCCTGAATGCAGATCGGTATGATACTTTATAAGCCATTATTTCAAAATTGCTCTTAAAGAATTTCCCGACTTTTCTCTTTTTGTTTCCATGGCAATATCAATGTATTTTTCAATTGCCTTATTTTCGTCTTCAAGAAATTCCACAAACTTCTTTTTTTCATCTTTCAGTGAACGAAGAAAAGCGAGCAGTTTTTTGCCTTTCGTTGTGTGTTCGTTAATTACTATATAAACCATGTCTATGATATTTGTTGCTAAATTAATATATATTTTGCAAAAGCAGAAAAGTTTTGTCAAGACACTATTCTGAAAAATATTATTTCTTCTTAGGTTCCGACCATTCTATTTTATAATAATCGGGATATTCTTTCAGTACACGCTGTATCCATTCAGAGCCATAGCCAACACCTTTGGGACTACGACCGCCATTTTTCCCGTCATTTATATACCCGTCATTGTATTTGGCAATGATATATTCAAGCAGTTCTTTCCATCGCGCAACAACCATTTCGGCATGCGAAACAGAGTAATCATTCAGGTACTGCACAGCAAGTTTATGATCTGTTTTTTCCAATTCTGCGGCTGTTTTTTCTACTGCAGGCTGCATAGCGAAAAAATTATCCTCTAATTTTTTCTGAACCGCCTGAATATCCTTAATAATATAAGAGTATTTTGTATAAGCATAATTTGCTACAAGATTAAAAATCCATGTAGCAGAGTTCCAGTCAAACTTTGTAACGTCTGCACTTGCAAAAGGTTCAGGTCTTTCGAGCATACAACAATAAAGAGGCATATAGCAATTGGAATATGTATCGTCAAGAGCATACCAAAAAACGCCGCCAATTGCATCAGGCAAAAAATTACGTGATTGAGCTACAAAACTGAAAGCTGTCTGCTGAGTTGAAATGGGTCTTTCCCATCCGTATTTTGTAATGGTGTCGCCTGGCGCCTGCCAGTAAAGGTTTTTCCAGCGATAAGGACAAGCAAATGGTCCCGCCATAAGTCCTTTTGTCATATCAAATTCAGTCCCTTCAAAATGATCTCTCATCAGCGACATCACATCCTGCACACTAAGTTTTTTATCAGGTTTGATAAATAAAGGATATGGTTCTGCTCCTTTTATTCCTCTCCAGTAATCAGATGAAAAATTCTGCGAAGGAGCTGCACGCCTGAATATGCTCCATACACGGCCTTCGCAAAGGAATAAACCTTCAGGATTTAATGGACAATAGGCATCAACAAAGCTAAACTCCTTGCCTGACTTGGAATCCCAGTAGCCCATCTTTTCAGCAAAAGAAAACAGATCGGGGGCATACATACAGTTATCATTATCTTTTAGTGGAACTTCACGTATCCTGGCTTGATTGGCATGTACACAAATATATCCATCAGGCACTTTACGGGCTGCCCATACAGCGCCTTTTTCTTTTTCACCTTTTCCGATGATCTCAAATATCCATGCTTCATCAGGGTCGGAAACAGATATTGATTCTCCCTCGCTGGCGTAGCCGTATTGTTCAACAAGTCCGGTCATTACCTGTATAGCTTCTCTCGCAGTTTTCGCCCGTTGCAATGCAATATACATCATGCTGCCGTAATCAATAATACCATTGGGTTTCCAAAGTTCTTCCCTGCCGCCATAAGTGGTTTCACCAATGGCTACCTGATGCTCATTCATGTTGCCTACGACCTTGTACGTGTGAGAAACCTGTTTAATTTTTCCAAGATATTTTCCGGTATCCCATTCATATATCTCCAACGAATCATTAGGTCTCCAATCTTTTGCTTCCATAAAATATAAAGGCTCCATAAAGCCCCCGGCATCTGCATTATAAGTGATCATCACCGAACCGTCTTTTGAAGCGCCTTTTGATACTAATATATTTGTACAAGCGTTTGAATATCTATATCCTGAAAAAACAAAAATCAGGAAACACAAAAAGAAAAAAGTTTTTTTGCTCATATTTTATATGTTATTAATTATACTATAAACTTACGTCCCTAATGTTTGTCTATCATGTCGTCATTGCTTCATCCCGCACATGCGGGATGAAGCAATCTAATTATCGCACCTTAAGTAAGATTGCTTCGTTGCCTGCCGGCAGGCAAACTTACAATGACGTTTTGTTTTGATTATACAGACACTTACGCTACTCCGCCGGCAGGTTCTGCTGCTGCACGCATCGCCATAATATCTTTATCGAGAAGATACAGGTTTTGTTTCCCTAATAATTTCAGTTTGTCAATGATAGCCCGTGCAGATTTTTCTTCCTGTATTTGTTCTGCAACAAACCACTGAACAAAATTCAGCGTGGTGAAATCTTTCTCCTTATTACAAACGGAAACTATTTCATTGATGGATGCAGTAACAAATTCTTCGTGCTTCAGCACTTGCAGAAAGACCTCCATAACATCTTTAAATTTTGCAGGAGGTACTTTAATAGCCGATATTACAGCATTTCCGCCTCTTTCATTTACATAATGAATAAATTTCAGCATGTGCAGGCGTTCTTCATCAGCCTGAACATAGAGCCACTGTGCTATTCCTTCATATCCTGATGCTTCAGCCCAGGAAGCCATCGACAGATATAAATGAGAAGAATAAGATTCTTTTTCTATCTGTACATTTAATATTTTTTCAACACTTTTTATCATAATTGTGGAATTTTAAAATTGAATACAAATGTATGTGTTTTTTAGACAATTTGAATGAAATTTATATGTGACCTAAAATTCGTAAGTCTCATTATACTTCGCTCTAACTGCCACCTTTCGACTATGCTCAAGGTGACCGTCAGTCTGAGCGAAGTCGAAGACTAAACGGTCTTTCAAAAAAGACTTGCGTATTTTAGGTGTGATTTAGTTTGAATATAAATCGGTAAGAAAACTATTATTTCTGCGAATACAATTCAATAATCTTTATTATCACATCCACTGCCTTTACCATGCTTTCCACAGGAAGGTATTCGTATTTTCCATGAAAATTATGCCCTCCGGCAAAGATGTTAGGGCATGGGAGTCCCATATATGAAAGTCTTGCGCCATCAGTGCCTCCGCGAATAGGAACAACAACCGGCTCAACATTTACAAGTTCCATCGCCTTCTTTGCAGTTTCCACAACATGAAAAAACTTTTCTACCTGTTCGCGCATGTTGTAATACTGGTCTTTTAATTCAAGCACAACAGTGTTTTCGCGGTATTTCTTATTCATATAATCAACTATTTGTTGAATAAAAACTTTCTTAGCCTCGAACTTCACTCTGTCGTGGTCGCGGATTATATATTGTATGCTTGCATTTTCAACAGAACCTTCCATTTTTATCAGGTGATAAAAACCTTCGTAATCCTGTGTAAATTCAGGTCTTTCATTAACGGGCAACATGCCGTTGAATTCCATGGCAATTATCATCGCATTGATCATTTTATCTTTTGCATAACCGGGATGTATGTTTCTTCCATTAAAAATAACTTTGGCGTGAGCGGCGTTGAAATTTTCGTATTCCAACTCACCAATGCCGCCGCCATCAAGGGTGTAGGCAAATTCTGCATTAAATTTTTTAACATCAAATTTATCTACTCCGCGACCAATTTCTTCATCAGGAGTGAAGCCTATTTTAATTGTTCCGTGTTTTATTTCAGGATGTTTCAGTAAATAATCTACCGCTGTCATGATCTCGGCTATACCTGCCTTGTCATCGGCTCCAAGCAGTGTAGTGCCATCGGATGTGATGAGTGTCTGCCCCGCATATTCCTTAAGTTCGGGAAATTCTTTGATGTTGAGAACCACATTATTTTTTTTATCAAGAACAATATCTTTTCCGTCGTAGTTTTTCAGAATTTGCGGATTAACGTTGGTTCCCGACATATCCGGGCTTGTATCGAGATGCGCAATGAAACCTATTGTTGGTATTTTTTTGTCAGTATTGGCAGGGAGTGTAGCCATCAGATAACAGTTGTCGTCGAGCGAAACATCTTTTAATCCCATGGCAAGCAGTTCGTCGCGCAACACTTTGGCAAGGTCCAGTTGTTTTGCAGTGCTGGGGCATGTCTGCGAATCCTCATTGGATTGCGTATCAATCTTTACATATTTGAGAAACCTCTCAAGAATTTCGTTTTTCATAATTGTAACGGTTTAATAGTTTAGTGATTTTTTAGAACTGGTCGCAAATTGCGACCGGCTAACTTACTGTTTTTTTATACCAGTGATATGCAAAAATTCAAACAAAGATAAATATAAAATTTTCTGTTAAATTCATCCAACGAAACTAAAAAATCCAGCAGAAACCCTTGGCAATTGATGGAAATCCGTGTTAGCGGTTCGTGCTTGTTCGAAGTGTCTTATCACTTTAATTTGCATGTAAAATGCATATCAAGTTCTTCTATTAGTTGAAAGTCATTAATCCAACGAACCCCCATATTTTCACATACATTAGGAATTTTTATTTTAGTCGAATTCAGTGCTGTTACCTTTTCCTCTTTTGTCACAACTGTGGCTTGTTCACGTATGGCATGAGCTATTACCCAAGGGTCAGCTAATGATCTTGCTTTAGTGTTATCAATTAAATTCTTGTGTAAAGGATTACTCGAATAAATTGCTTGTAAACATTCAATAACTGATTCATCAATTTTTTGAATTGGAATTTTACATTTCTTTAACCAATTAGCTAAATCGTCTTCAGTTCTTGTGATTTCTGTACGCACCATTTCAGGAATAAAAATTTTTCCTTTATGACCAAGTTCATTCAGTATTTCCCAGTAATCAGGACAAAATTTCGGGGAGTAATATTTTTGCCAAGCTTGAATAAGCACATTGGCATCAAAGCAATATATTTCTGCCTTTGTACTCATTTATATATTTGGGCTTCTAATTTTTGGAATTTGTTAACTTGTATATTTAGCAAATTACTTGCAAGAGTTGGTTCTATAAAACCTCCACGAAAAGCATCTAATACAGTTAGGGTAAACAAACGACTATTTCTATTAAGCTGTAAAAGAAAATAATTTGGGCCACCCTGTTTTTCTTTTTGCCTTATTTTCTTTTCTTCTTCGCGTTTTAAAAAAGACTTATACTCAATATCAGCCTCATTCTTCAATTTTTGATAAACACTTATAGAAATCAAATTTAGATTTAATGCTCTAACCAATAATGCGAATGAACTTACTCCTAAAATTCTGGCAACCTTAAAAACTTCTTTCGCATTAGTGAAAGTTGAATTATCCAAATTCTCAATAATCTTTGTTGGCATTAATACATTTGCAGCAACCTCATTGCTAAATAATTCGACAGGATGAAATTTATTTTTATTCCTAATTTCAGGTTCAATATCATTTGAAATACCTGTTTCGGCAATCCAAATATGTGCAAGCTCATGAACGAGGGTGAATAATTGAGGCGCATTCCAATCGTCTGAATTGATAAATACAAAAGGCGCATACGGGTCTGCAATAGCAAAGCCTTGAATTTCTTCAGAATCCAATTTGAGTCTTGAATGGATGAAACTAGTTCTTGAAATAAAAATTCCGTTCGATTCAGCTCTATCAATCCATTCTTTAATTGGATTGTTAGTTTTATAATTTACTGGATTAATTTCAAGAGTTTTTAGTATATCATCAGCAACTATTTCAGGATTATCTCGAAAAGTAAATCTACCAACAAAAGGTACTTTAGCTTCACTATTCTCTTCATTTACTTCACTTATCCATACTTGTTTTTGTTGAATTTCACGAATTATAAATATTGAAGCTGTTCCCAAGGTCTTTGAACTTTTACTTCTAAAGTCTTGAAGAGGCTGAAAATCCCTAGGGATTTCAGGGAGAAAAAATAATGCAAATGGTCTTTTGTAAGCTTTTGCAAGAGTTTGGGCTTGTCGAATTGTGGGTTGAGTTTTCCCTTTCCCTTCTTCCCATTCTCGTAACTTTTCAACAGATACAGCAATTTTACCTGAAGCAATTTCCTCGGTCATTCTTGCCGATTCTCTCGCCCACTTAAGCACATTAGGTGTTATGTCTGCCCTGTCTGCCATATTACACGACAAATATACAAATTTTCAAGGATTGTTCGCTAAAAAAGAATCATTACTATTTAAGCATAGTTTTTCAAGCATGACCGCCAAACTCATTTCCCGCTTTCCTTTTTACACAGCAGCGCACTGTTTAATCATTCTCTTTTGCCCTGAACGACTCCCAGATAAAATAAGCTATAAGTACTGCAAAGGCTACAAATGCCAATATTTGAGAAATTGTTTCGCCGTTGCTTATCTTGCTCCAATCAATTAAATTCATTGAATCTTCTTTTCCCGTAAAAAATAAAATAACCGCCCCGATTACGCCGAATAAGGCAGCGCCCGCAATAAATCCCGAAGAAATAAGTATTCCGCGCTGATTACGCACGTTCACTAATTTTTCATTTTTGGAGCTTTTATTAAACCAGTGATTGAGCAATCCGCCTATAATAAGCGGGGTATTCAAATCAAGAGGGATGTACATGCCTAAAGCAAAGGCAAGAGGAGAAATTCCAAGCCAGTTCACGAGAATCGAAATAATAGCTCCGATGCCAAGCAACATCCAGCTAACGCCGGTTCCCGACATTAATGGCTCAATAATAGTAGCCATAGCATTTGCCTGTGGCGCTGTCATAGGGCGGACATGTTCGGCGGTTTGTACAAAACCAAATACCTGGTTTAAAATAAATATCACGAATCCAACAGTAGCTGCAGAAACTAATGTTCCTAAAAATTTAAACGATTGCTGCTTTCTAGGTGTACTCCCTAGCCAATAACCGACTTTTAAATCAGTAATAAAACCGCCTGCCATTGAAAGCGCAGTACAAACAATACCCCCGATTATCAGCGAGCTAACCATGCCTTGCCAGCCTTTCAAGCCAACGGATACAAGAACTACCGAAGACAGTATAAGCGTCATCAAAGTCATGCCGGATACGGGATTTGAACCAACAATAGCAATGGCATTTGCCGCTACTGTTGTGAACAAGAATGAAATAATTAGTATTGTTACAAGAGCCACAAGAGCTTGCACAAATGTGATATTAACTCCGAGAATCAGGAATATGAAAACAGCTATCAATGTAAGAAGTATGAGCAACATTACAAATGACATCTTGAGGTCTTTCTGTGTTCTTTCAACTTTTGCTTCCGCATGAGTTTTTGCTCCCATACCAAAGGCAAGTTTAAATGCGCTTCCGATAACCCCTGATGATTTAATGATCCCAATGATACCTGCCATTGCAATGGCGCCAATACCAATCGGGCGAACATACATTTTGAAAATCATTTCGGCAGTCATCGCATCAAAAGGATTTGTACCTCCACCGAGCGATGCCGCAACATTTCCTATTTCATTGACCAATGGAATAAAAACAAACCAGGAAAGTAAAGACCCGACAGTAATAATTAATGCGTATCTAAGTCCTATCAGATAGCCAAAGCTGAATATCAGAGCGCTGACATTGAGCTTAAAAACAATTTTTGCTTTTTCGGCAAGTGCCGTTCCATAAGGCAACACCCGTGAAGTAATGATGTCGCCCCAAAGTTTTAGATAAGTGAAAGCAAAATCAAAAACACCGCCGATAAGACCGCTGACAATAAGCAACCGTGCCTGACTGCCTCCTTTTTCGCCTGTCATAAGTATTTCTGTTGTAGCTGTTGCTTCGGGAAAGGGAAGCTTGCCGTGCATCTCTTTCACAAAATATTTGCGGAAAGGAATAAGGAATAAAATTCCAAGGAATCCTCCCAATAGTGCTGCGAAAAATATCTGCCAGAAATCAACCTCAATTTCGGGATATTTTGCCTGAAGAATATATAAGCCTGGGATGGTGAAAACAGCGCCGGCAACAATAACTCCCGAACATGCGCCTATTGACTGAATAATCACATTCTGACCGAGTGCATTTTTTTTGCGCACAGCAGCGGATGCTCCCACGGCAATAATAGAAATAGGAATTGCCGCTTCAAATACCTGTCCTATCTTCAATCCCGAATAAGCTGCCGCTGCTGAAAATATCAAAGCCATCAGCAATCCCATTCCTACCGACCACCATGTTACTTCAGGAAATAACTGATTGGCGGGCATTACAGGTTTGTACTCTTCGCCCTGTTTAAGTTCGCTGTATGCGTTTTCGGGCAAGCTCTTAATTTCTGGTAATTGTTCTGACATAATATATTTTTTAGAAAGGACTAAACTATAAAATAAATTTTAAACCGGATGAAAAATTTCAAAAAATGGATGTTCTTTTTTTAAGATGCTGATAAAAAAAATAAAGATTTCTCGTTTTGCTCGAAATGACAATTAATTTGTGTCGATTAAGGGATGGGGGAAGCGTGCCGACTTAGGTCGGCACGCTTCCCCCATCCCTTCAAAAAAGGGAAAAAGCTGTCATTCCGAGCGATAGCGAGGAATCTCTTTGAAAATGTATAGTAGTTTAGTTTTTATTCTTAATTTTGGCAGCAATAAAAAATAATAGTTCGGTATTTTTTTGAATGCAGCGATTACCAAAAGATTGCTTCGCTTCGCTCGCAATGACGGGAATAGCCGTCGTCATTGCGAATCCGACGAAGGAGGATAAAGCAATCTAAAAATCAACGAACTATTAAAAAAAACGCCGATAAAAATAAACAATGAAAACTATTTACATTGTGCGCCACGCGAAATCTTCATGGGATTTTCCCGACCTTCCTGATATAGATCGCCCTATTGTTGAGAAAGGCATTAACAATACAAAAAAAATTGTTATTGAGATGAACAACAGAAAAGTGCAGATAGATCTTTTGATATCAAGCCATGCTAAACGGGCTTACGAAACGGCAAAGATCATAGCAACAGGAGTCAATTACCCTGTTGAAAAAATCGAAGTGAGCAAAGGCATTTACCGAGTTAACAGGGACGACATTTTCAACATATTGTTTGCATTGAATGATACTATTGATTCTGTTATGATAGTTGGACACAATCCGACGCTTACGCAATTTGCCAATCTTTTTCTTGACAAAAAGATTGATATTCTTCCCACTTCAGGAGTGATATCTGTCAGTTTTAAAACCAACAATTGGGCTGAAATCGTTAAAGCAAAACCAAAGACAAATTTCACTCTTTTTCCTAACATGCTGACAAGCCACAACCAAAAGGCATAGAAAATAGGTGATAGCAAATAGGTGATAGAAAATAGATGATAGAAAAATGTAAATACAAATGGGAAATAATAGTTCTGATTTTAGAGAGAAAATGTCTGAACGAATGTTGGAGTTTGCAGTTAGAATAATGAAACTTGAAAGCAAACTTTGGAAAACATATTCTGGAAAACATATTTACGGGCAATTATTTCGTTCAGGTTCATCAACAGGAGCGAATTATGAAGAATCAGTAGGAGCAGAATCAAGAGCAGATTTCATTCACAAAACTCAAATCGTTTTAAAAGAAGTACGGGAATCAAATTATTGGTTAAGATTAATTAATAAGTCAAATTTGGTTTCTAAAGACGACGCTGATTTAAAATTTCTTTTACCTGAAAGTTTCGAATTGATAAAAATATTCAGTAGCTCACTTGTCACAGCTAAGCACAATAAATAATGAAAACTTATATTTTATATTTTATATTTAATTTTTAATATCTTCTATTTAATTTTGAATATTGTGATTTTTTGCTAAAAGTGTCATTGATTTTATTTGTTAGATATTAAACTTCTCAATTAACCTTATGCGGCAATCTATAGCACTTTCAAATTTTATTAACAGGGAAATCAGTTGGCTGTATTTTAACCAGCGTGTGCTACAGGAAGCAACAGATGTAACAACTCCGCAAATTGAGAGGATGAAATTTCTTGCAATCTTTTCTAATAATCAGGATGAATTCTTCAGGGTAAGGGTGGCTACACTCTCAAGAATGGCTGCATTTCCTGAGAAGAACGAAGATTATGACGGTTTTGATCCGAAGAAAATATTGAAAGAGATCAATGAGATCGTAATCGGGCAGGAGAAAAAATTTGTTGATACCTACCGGCATATTCTTGAACAACTTGAAAAACAGAATATTTTCATTCTTAATGAAACCCGGTTGAATAAACAACAGGGAGAGTATGTTAAGAAATATTTTCACGAACAGGTTCGCCCTAACCTGTTTCCCATCATGATCAGCAACTTTGAACAAAGTTCGGCGTTGAAAGATAAATCCATATATCTGGCGGTCTGCCTGAAAAAGAAAAAAGCAAAAGTAGCGCCAAATTATGCACTTATCAAGGTTCCTACTGATTCCGTGTCACGTTTTTTAATTCTCCCGCAAACTGATAAAAGAAAATGCATCATTCTTCTTGACGATATTATCCGCTATTGCCTTAATGATGTTTTTTCCATTTTCGATTACGATTCTTTTGAGGCTTATACCATCAAATTCACAAGGGACGCAGAACTCGACATTGATAATGATGTGTCAAAAAGTTTCATGGAGCTTCTTTCGGAAAGTCTGAAACAGCGGAGCATAGGACGCCCCGTTCGATTTATTTATGACAAAACTATTCCGGATATTCTTTTAAAAGTATTGATTAAAAAGTTTAGAATAACCCATAAAGATGATCTTATCGGTAGTAGCCGTTATCACAACTTCAAAGATTTTAAAGATTTTCCAAATGTTGGTTCTCCTGAACTGGAATTTCCGGAAATAGAACCCTTGCACCACAAAAGCTTGCTTTATTCCAGATCAATTTTCAGCACTATCAGGCAAAATGATGTCATGTTACATTTCCCTTACCAGTCGTTTGATTACGTTATCGACCTGCTAAGGGAAGCTTCTATCGATCCAAAGGTAAAATCGATCAAAATGACACTTTACCGTTTGGCAAAAAGTTCAAATGTGATCAATGCTCTTGTAAATGCTGCCAGGAACGGGAAATCCGTTACCGTTTATATGGAAATCCAGGCACGTTTTGATGAAATGGCGAACATAAATTGGTCGGAAAAACTAATAGATGAAGGTGTGAAGATCATTTATGGGATGCCGGGATTGAAAGTTCATTCAAAATTGCTGTTTATTAAGCGAAAGGAAGGCAACAGAAATGTTTTTTATGCAAACATAGGCACAGGCAATTACAACGAAGAAACAGCCAGGGTTTACGCCGATGACAGTCTTTTTACATGTAATCCCGATATCACCTCCGATGTAGAGAAAGTATTTACTGTGTTTGAAAATAATTACAAACCACTTTCTTTTAAAACCCTTATTGTTTCGCCTTTTTATATGCGAAATTATTTTACAAACCTGCTGAACAAAGAAATATGTAATGCCAAAGCAGGAAAAGACGCATGGATGATTCTGAAATTGAATAATCTTGTAGACATGGATATGGCCAAAAAGCTTTACAGGGCAAGTCGGGCAGGGGTAAAAATCAAGATCATTGCAAGGGGAACATGTATACTAAAAACAGGAATATCAAAGCTAAGTGAAAATATTGAAGCTATAAGTATTGTAGATAGGTTCCTTGAACATTCCAGGGTGTTTGTTTTTTGCAATGGAGGTGATGAGAAATATTTTATTTCTTCAGCAGACTGGATGAAACGTAACTTCGATTACAGGATTGAAGTTGCCTGCCCAATCTATGACCCGAAAATACAAAAGGAACTGAAAGATATTTTAAACATTCAATTGCAGGATAATACTAAATCGCGGCTGCTGAGCCAAGACCACTATAACCAGTACAAGAGCACTAACAGCAAACGAAAGATTCGCTCACAGATTGAAATATTTAATTACCTGAAACAATTGGTATAATGATACTAATGTTATGTTAAACTTATTTCTACGCACTAAGATTGCTTCACCCTCCTTCGTCGGCTTCGCAATGACGTCATTGCGAGGAGTTCTGATAGCTATCAGAACGACGAAGCAATCTATTCGATATATCACTCTTAACACAACACTAAACTAATTTATTGAAATGCTATTTGCTTCTATAGATATAGGTTCCAATGCTGTCAGGCTTTTTTTTGCAAATGTTTTTGAGCTGAAGGGAAAGCCGGTTGTTGAAAAGGCATCATTGATCAGGATACCGCTCCGCCTGGGCGAAGACGTATTTAAAACGGGAAAAATTTCCGAATCCAAGGCAGCAAACCTGATGAAAACCATGTTTGCTTTTAAACTTTTAATGGAAGTTTATAAACCCGTAGACTACATTGCTTGCGCCACTTCTGCCATGCGTGAAGCAGAAAATAATTTGGAAATTCTTGAAAAAATAAATAAAGAGACCGGTATTAATATAAAAATCATTGACGGAATTGAAGAGGCACAGATTTTATGTGCTGCAAACAATGTTATTGCCAATAAGAAATTCAATATATCTATGTACATAGATGTAGGCGGTGGAAGCACTGATATTTCAATTGTAAAAGACCATCTTCTTATCGGATCCAACTCCTTCAACCTGGGAACTATCCGGTTACTGAACGAAAAAGTGAGCGAAGACGAATGGAATAAGCTTAAAGACTGGCTCAAAACTTATACAAAAGATTTTGGGAAAATACAATTGATAGGCTCTGGAGGTAATATAAATAAGCTTTCCAAACTATACAGTACGCAACCCGACTGTTCATTAAGCTACCATAACCTGAACCATGGATATAAATGCTTATGCAGCCTCACTCTTCAGCAAAGAATTGAAGAAATTGGCATGCGCCCCGATCGCGCCGATGTTATCATTCCGGCTGCAGAAATTTTTCTCACGGTCATGAAAACTATTAAAGCCGATTTTGTGTTCGTTCCACGCATTGGTCTTTCTGATGGCTTGATATATAATGTTTACAGAAAATACAAAAAAGGATAAACCCTATTTATACTTTGCGCCGGACAAATTATTATATTCCTAAATCTGGTAATCGGTGAAAAAAAGTAATCGGTAAAATCGGTATTCGGTGATCAGTGTTCGGTGTTGAGTGATCGTTTGTTGCAAACTTTTTACGTATTCCATTTCCCTCACCAATTACTGATTACCGACCTACTGATAACTGATTACCAATTATCTTTCTCAGCCATTATCTTTTTATACTTTGATTGACATACTCGTATTTTTATTTTATTTTTGTAAAAATTTCAGCACCTTCATCGCAAACTTTGATCATGCAGGATATTAATGCCGAAAGAGAACGGCAGGAGATAATAAAACGGTACAGAAATCTTCTGAGGGCTTGTAAGCCCAATACCAGCAAGGAAGACAAGCGGCTTATCCGAAAAGCATTCAATATGGCTGTTGAAGCACATAAAGATATGCGTCGCAAAACAGGGGAGCCTTACATTTATCATCCAATTGCCGTTGCTCTTATCTCTACTGCCGAAATAGGGCTTGGGACTACTTCCGTTATTTGCTCTTTATTACACGACGTTGTGGAGGATACAGATTATACTCTGACAGATATCCGCGGTTTGTTTGGAGAAAAAGTAGCGAGAATTATTGACGGGCTTACCAAAATATCTGAAATTTTCGATCAAACTTCTCCTTCCATACAAGCGGATAATTTCAAGAAAATGCTTCTCACCCTGTCTGACGACGTAAGGGTGATACTCATTAAACTTGCAGATCGCCTTCATAACATGCGTACGCTGGATGCCATGCCACACGAAAAGCAGCTAAAAATAGCATACGAAACACTCTATCTTTTTGCACCACTCGCACACAGGCTGGGATTATATGCTATTAAAAGCGAACTGGAAGACCTTGCTTTAAAATATACCGAACCGGAAATCTTTGAAAATATTTCCCAGAAAATAAAAGAAACAGAAAAAGAAAGGACAAAACTTATTACCAGCTTTATCAATCCTATCAAAAACGAAATGATAAAGCAGAACATCAATTTCAGCATTGTTTACCGAACAAAATCGGTTAATTCTATCTGGGAAAAAATGAAAAAGAAGGAGATCCCGTTCGAAGAAGTGTTCGATCTTTTTGCTGTGCGTATTATCGTGGATTACCCGCCCGAACAAGAAAAAGCAGAATGCTGGAAAGTTTATTCGATTGTGACAGATTTTTACCGTCCAAATCCTGACAGGTTGCGCGATTGGATTTCTAACCCTAAAGCAAACGATTACGAATCTCTTCATATTACTGTAATGAGCAGTTCGGGTCAGTGGATAGAAGTTCAGATCCGAAGCAAACGCATGGACGAAATTGCAGAAAAGGGATATGCCGCTCATTGGAAATACAAAGATGCCGGCAGTGCAGAAAGTGGATTGGATAATTGGTTAAAAAAAATACGTGAACTTCTGAAAAGCTCTGAAGCCAATGCATTCGATTTTCTGGACGATTTTAAACTAAATTTATTTTCTGACGAAATATTCATCTTCACTCCTAAAGGTGAACTCAAAACTCTTCCGGTTGGAACAACAACGCTTGATTTCGCATATAGCATTCATTCTAAGATCGGTGATACCTGCATTGGAGCGAAGGTAAACCATCGGCTTGTACCTCTTAATTATAAGCTTAAAAGCGGCGATCAGGTTGAGATCATTACATCAAGCAAACAAAAGCCTAAAGAAGACTGGCTTGGTTATGTTATTACATCAAGGGCAAAGTCGCGTATTAAATCTGCGCTAAAAGAAGATAAAAGAAAAATGGCTGACGGAGGAAAAGAAATCCTCATGCGAAAATTCAAGCACATGAAGCTTGAATTCAATAACACGAATATTACCAAACTGCTTAATTTTTATAAAATCCCAAATTCACAGGAATTATTTTGCCAGGCAGCTATTGGCAAAATCGGGCTTCATGAAATAAAAGCATTTATCCAGGAAAAAGATCGCTCAAAATGGCTCAAATACCTTACCTCTCCATTCTCACGACTGGCTGGAAAAGAAAAAGAAGATTCAGAAAAACAACCAACACCCGACCTCACAGTTCAGGAGGTAAAGCACAAGCCTGATACACTGTTGATCGGGGATAACATGGATAAGCTGCAATACACTTTATCGCCATGTTGTAATCCAATTCCCGGTGATGATGTTTTTGGTTTTGTAACCGTCGGCGAGGGGATAAAAATTCACCGCAGCAATTGCCCGAATGCAATTAACATGCTATCTAAATATGCCTACCGGACGATAAAAGCAAAATGGACACACAATGAATCTCTTGCATTTCTGGCAGGGATCAAGATCATCGGTATTGATAAGGTTGGTATTGTAAACAAGATTACAAAAGTTATTTCCAATGACCTTAATCTGAATATACGCACTATCAATGTTGAAAGCAATGCCGGTAAATTTGAAGGAACTGTGATGTTATATATACACGATACCCGCCACTTACATGACTTGATCCAAAACCTTAAAAAAGTGGAAGGAGTACTGCAAGTTTTCAGAATAGATAAAGTTTAAAATGTTCAATTCAGAATTCATATTTGATATTGATAGATATTAGGAAATTTTGGTCATTGGTCAATGGTGATTTGAAAATTATGAATTCTGAGTGCAGAATGTAGAATTAGGAATGTGGAATTACGAATTGCTAAATGTGAACCGCGGATTGCTAACTGCAATTCAAAAATTATTTAAATAAACTTGTCCCTGCCAATATTTTTTATACTTTTATGCAATAAATATCGTAACAGTTCTGATGTAATTATAGGGAAATATGGAAAATTGAAGATGGAAAGTGTAAAATAGGGACATCTTCAGGCGCAAATTATGATGAAGCCACCGCAGCTGAAAACAAACATTTTCCATTTGACCTTTGACATCATAAATTTGACATAACAATCAAGGCTAAACAGTAACTAAATATCTATGTTATGATTGATCGGGAAACATTGGATACCGTAAAGCAAATATTTACCTATTATCTTGAAACAAACGGTCATAGGAAAACTCCTGAAAGGTTTACTATTTTAAAAGAGATGTATCTCCAGGAAGGGCATTTTGATATCGAATCCCTATATATCAGTATGAAGAACAAGAAGTACAGGGTGAGCAGGGCTACGCTTTATAATACCATTGAGCTTCTTCTTGCCTGCAGCCTTGTTACCAAGCATCAGTTCGGCAAGAACGTCGCCCAGTTTGAAAGAGCATTTAAATTTAAACAGCACGATCATATAATCTGCATCGAATGTGGAAAGTTGATGGAATTCTGCGATCCAAGGATACAGGAAATAAAGACATCTGTAAGCAAACAGATGAATGTAGAAATAAGTCATCATTCTCTCACTTTTTACGGAAAATGCAAGAAGCATAGTGAATAATCAGAGCTTGTTAATAACTCATGTTACGCAAATATAGCAAATGATTAATAAATTTAAAGGTCAGACAGAGCCCACGCCACAGGCGTGGTGTCGAAGTCGACCGAAATTATAAAAATTATATGAATATCCGTTTATATACCTAATTGCTTCCATTGATTTTCTTCATTTACCCCGTCCCTAAAGGGTGTGAAGAAAATCAATTTACTCCCTTTTGGGTTAGGGGTAAATAAATTGATTTTCGTATAATTCATTAATATTTTAGGTACAAATACGGATATTCATTAAAATTATTATCATGAATAACTTC
>Ga0247842_10004523_pt1 | contig 17307 bp, 9 predicted proteins | sample LaCruzMarch2015__3_FD_192411 | JGI IMG/M metagenome (GOLD analysis project Ga0247842, IMG submission 192411) | Freshwater microbial communities from meromictic Lake La Cruz, Castile-La Mancha, Spain - LaCruzMarch2015_19m | ecosystem: Environmental > Aquatic > Freshwater > Lake | place: Spain...
TGGTATGAGTTAAAGCTTTTTCCCGACAGAGGCAAGATAGATGGTAAATTCATCCTGACCGTTTATTCTGAGGAGTTTATCCATTTCTTCCTGATCATAGGCGGCAATGGCGCACGTTCCCGCTCCTATCGCTTCACAGGCGAGATACAGGTTCTGGCAAACATGACCGGCGTCAATGGCAATGACCTTATGGGCAGCAAGATCATAACGCCATTCCATTCTGTACGGGATCGTCGTCCAGATAAAGGTAACGGCCGCTACTCCCGGATAGGACTGACCGAATACGGCTTTGGTAATTTTGCGGTTCAGGGATTCTTCGGTAAATTCAAACAGGATTTGATGTTCCACTGGAAGATACCGGTAAATTCCCTGATCCAGCCCCCGAACATTCAAAACACAAAGATATGTTTCAAGGGCGTGGCGGCATCCGGCGGAAGGCACCGTTCTTGAGGCATGTCCCTCATCGAGGATCTGCTTGATACCCTGGGTCGCCCAAAGGAGGAAGGACAGTTCTTCAAGGGTAATAGATTGTTTGCTGTAGGCTCTATGGCTTTCACGGTTAGTAACGGCAGTTAAAAGATCAATCTTGCCGATGTTCTTGAATTTTTCGTATTCCGGAAGGTCAATTCGTTTTGAATCTTTAGAGTAAGGTTTTTCAACAGGAGGCGGTGCAATTCTTTTGTTCTGGTCCGTTTGAGAAAAATCAATGGCCTTGCGGATACTGTCTTTCAGGAAATATCGGAATTGCTGAAGGAGGTCTTTATCCATTATCTTCGCCGTGAATGATTACATGATCTTTTTCTCAGTCTACGTATTGACAATTACAGCCTCCCTGTTTTTTTATCACAATTTATCGCATTTTGCCATGAATGATCGATGACGATCCCGTAGAACGTTATTTTTTGCCTTGGATTGTCTCGCCTGCCCGGTCGTCGCAGGGGTAAATGGCATCGAGGATATGATTTTCTTTTACATGATCGGCATCCTGTCAGGCGCCCGAAACATGAAGACTATCGAGGAGATGGCGGGAGATCTGCTGGTTCTTTTATTGAAAGCGATAATTCGGAAAATTGCTATTGTGTAGAAGCTTTCTTATTGTAGTCACTAATTGGGGCCGATGCGTTTTTGTACCAGATTTCAACCCGTACTGCGCAGGCCCGAGAACAGAAAATACGAAACGTGCCACCAATTACGACCTATAATCTTGATAATCATTCGTTGCCGGAAGGTGTTGTTTACAGGTCAAAATAGGCATGCCACTATCCATTCATTTTGATACCAGACCGCTTATATCTCTTGCGCAAGTAACTGCCCGTTCTCCTTCAACCAAGCTTTCGCCTTATCCATCGTCGGAGCTTGTGCGCGGACGATGTTCCAGAACCTGGGTGTGTGGTTGGACTCGATGAGGTGAGCGAGTTCATGGATGATGACGTAATCTATGACGAACATCGGCGCTTTAATCAGCCGCCAGGTGAAATTGACATTGTTCTTCAGGGTGCAGGAACCCCAGCGGTAGCGATTGTCCACGATCCTGACCCCGGCAACATCGACGCCAAGCCTGCGGGCATGGCCCTTTACCCTTGGGACGATTTTTTCTTTGGCCTTGCCGACATACCATCCCCGCAACGCCTCCGCCCGTTTCTTACCCTGTGTTGCCGGAATAAAAAAGCGCTGGGCGAACTGAACCTCGGCCAAATCTATTTTGATCACCTCAATGCGGTATTGCCGCCCCAGATAGAGCGCCGATTCGCCGCTCACCAGTTCCTTCCCCGGTGGATGGGGCAGATCCCGGTATTTCTGCGGGTGGCCTGTCTTCTCGTATATCCATTGGCGTTTTGAATCCACTGCCCGCCGGATCTTTTCGTCGGATATTCCTTCCGGCGCATGCACTACAACGCTGCGATCACGTTCAACAGTGATGGTCAGCTTGTGCCGTTTGGCAGATCTTTGAATCGTGTATTCCAGAACCACCGCGATCACTCCGCGTAGAGGATGATGTCGTTGTTCTTCTCCGCGATCTCCATGATCCGGGAGATGATATGAGCGCGGTTCTTTACAATACCGGGAAGCTTGGAGAATTCCGTCGCAAGCAGGACATTTTGAAGATCCGCCCTGAGCTTTTGGCGGGCGGGGATGCTCTCCCAGAAGCCCGTGAGTTTCAGTTCGCGTTCCACCGCCAGATAGGTCTTCCAGGTCAGATCAACCAAGCGGCTGATCTTGTCTTCCACGCTCATCTTGTCCGCGATCCCGAACAGCCCTTCCGTCGGTTCCATCCCACCGTCCGTGAATATCTTCCCGAAGATTTCCCGCTTGAACATTCTAAACAGCGGCATCTGTTTTTTGCGATGCAGCCCATAGGTCGGCTCCTTGCCGGCATCGATGATACGCACCCGCAGTTTCTCAAGTTCTTCGTAGATTTTGTTCCAGTTGTTGCGGAACTCTTCAAAAATTGCCGCCAGCGCCTCTGCAAAGGAGGCTTGCAGATCGGGGTCGTCGTCCAACTCGATATCGAGGTGGTGGCGAATGGCGTGCTCCACCTCCGCCGCTTTGGTCTTGGTGCGGCTCCGATTGCCGACCTGTTTCTGAAAATCCGCATCGAGAATTGAGATCGGCTCGACTTTTACCTCGATCCCCTTTGACTCCAGATACGCATCGGTGATACCGCGCAGCTTGGGCGGGATGCCTTTCATGCTCAAGCGCTCATCACGGAAATGTTTGGATGCCATCACATTAATCGCGGCAAGGGCCTGGTAGTCGGCCATATAGTCGAGGGCCTGCCGGGCGGGAAATACCACGTTCAGGCACTTGGTCAGCTTCTTGAATACCAGCATGTAATCAAAACGCAGATCTTCGTCATAAAAGATATCAAAGAACGCATCGTGATCGCTCAGGTCCGTCAGACCGTGTTTTTTGAGCAGATCCATGACGTCGGCATGACTGGCACGGAGTTCCCGCAGTTCTGCCTCGGGGAAACTCAGGGTATCGATCATTTCCTTTTGTTCCCGTTCATCGTAGGTGTCGACGGCCTTTTTCAAATGATGGCCGATGCCCACATAATCAACTACAAAGCCCTTGTCCTTGGTTTCTCCGGCCACGCGATTCACCCGGGCAATGGCCTGGAGGAGGTTATGAGCTACAATGACTTTGTCCAGATACATCACCTGTTCCACCGGGGCATCAAAGCCGGTAATAAGCATGTTCATCACAATCAATATCCCCATGTCGCCAGCGACGCCTTCTTCTTCGCTCCCAAAGGCCATTTTGAAGCTTTTAATGCTTGCCTCGTGTCTGGAACTGTCCGAGTAGGCCTTGAGATGAGGCAGGTCGTTGTGACTGCCGGAGATGATGACATCTGCCTTCAGTTTACTCAGCCGGTCGAGGTCGAGCCTCCGCGGATTGGTCAGTTTAAGATCGGCAAGGGCAGCCGCCAGGGCGTCGTCGATATGTTTCTTGTAGCGCACTGCCGCCTCGCGGGAGGTGGCCACCACTTGCGCCTTGTAGCCGTTGGGGAAGACATGGGTCAGGTAGTGGGTGATCATGTCTTTGGCCTTGGCCGCGATGGTGGGCTCGGCTTCCAGATATGCGTCGCGGGAGCCGTAACCGAGAATCATCAGGCGCTCTTGGAGGTTGTAGTCGCTGAAGACATCTGCGAAAGCCGTGTCCATGCCGGTCTGATCGGCTACCTCGGCGTTATGGGTGCGGCCTTCGTAAACAATCTCCAGCGTCACACCGTCATCGATGGACTGGCGCATGGTGTATTTATCGATGTAGTCGCCGAAAACCCGTTCGGTCTTGTCGATGGGCGTGCCGGTATAGCCGATGCGGGCGGCGTTGGGGATGCCCTTGTCGAGATTGGCCCCGAGCATGGCGTATTGGGAGCGGTGGGCCTCGTCGGTCATCACCAGAATGTTCGGGCTGGCATTCAGCTCCGGGAAGGTCTCGGTCAGATCGGCCTCGCGGAACTTATGGATCATGGCCATGACCAGATCCGACGAATCAGAGCGCAGGAGTTCCTTGAGCTTGACAATGCTGTCGGCCACCTTGACCGTAAAGCCGATGCTCCGGCTGGTCTCGGAAAGCTGGCCTTCGAGCTGGGTGCGGTCGGTCACAAAGACCACCTTCCAGTGGGAGAGCCGGGCATGGCGATACATCTCCCGCACCATGAACATCATGGTCAGCGATTTGCCTGAGCCCTGGGTGTGCCAGATAATGCCGCTGCGCTCGCGGGGGTTCTGGCCTGCCAGCAGGCGCTTGACCGCCAGCTTGACGGCGCGGAACTGCTGGTAGCGCCCCACGATCTTGATGGTTTCGCCCTTTTCGTTGGTCGAAAAGAGGGTGAAGGTGCAGATGAGATCCAGCAGATTGTCGCGGTCCAGCATCCCGGCGACCAGGCGTTGCTGATCGTTGGGGCTGCTGCCACCATGCGCTAGATCGTCCACTGTGCGGGGGTAGGGATCGGCCCAGCGGTAAAAGTATTTCTCACCATAGGTGGTGATCGTGCCGAACTTGGCCTCCTGGCGGCAGGTGGCGATCACGATTTGGTTGTAGTAAAACAATGGCGCACTGCCTTCGCCCTTGGCGCCGCGCTGTTCGCTGTAGCGCAGCATCTGGTCGATGGCCTCGGGGATGGCATCTTTGACCTTGGGCGACTTACACTCAATCACCGCCACCGGCAGGCCGTTGAGAAACAGGACGATGTCCGGCACGATGTGGTGTTCGGTTCCGAGGATGCGCACCTTAAGCTGGCATACGGCGATAAAACGGTTGTTGTCCCGGTGGGTGAAGTCCACAAAACGCACCGTCGGGCTTTTTTCTCCGGTCCGGCGGTTCTCGCTTACACTGGTGTTTTCCAAGAGCAGGGTGAAGACGTGGCGGTTGTTTGCAATCAGGCCGCTTCCGGGAAAGCTGGCGGTGATTTGCTTGACAACTTCTTCCACCTGATCGTTTTCCAGCCAGTCGTTGATGATCTTGAGTTGCGCCCTCAGAACCTTCAGCATCACCACCTCGGTGAAGCTCTCGCGAAAGGAATCGCCGGGGCGCTGTTTGCTGTCGAGATCGATGACCTCCCAGCCCAGCCCATCAAGCTGATCGAGGAGGGGTTTCTCGACGTGGCTACGCTCGTCAATTCTCAAGTATGTTGCCTGAGAGGTGAAGTTTGAAGTCATTTTCTGCCTCGGGTCTTCATATAGGAAATTCTCATTGCGTATCTTCTAACAACTCGCGAAAGGTTTTCACCCATTCCTTCCAAACGCGATCAAAATCCGGCACGTCTTTCAGCATCGGCCCCAATTGATTGCGCCATGCGTTTTCGTTCCACTCCCGGAGCGTGTCCGAAGTCAGACCCGCAGTATTAGGCTGCACGCTCCGAATACGGCACTTCTCTTCGAAAAGAGGGTTCAGTTCTTTCCATGAAAAACGCTCTCCTGATCTACACAGAATATACCAGAGATCATACAAATCTCTCGGACGCGGCCACTTCTTCTGCTGTTGCAGCAGTGATCTCATCTTTTCCGCGAGGATTTCTTTTTTGGAATAAGACGTAATCCTGAATGCTGAAAGGTCGGAATACCCCGGCGCAACTGAACAATCGACCGCTTCATCGAGAACAGGCTCGTCAAAGGTCAGATGCACTTTGACCTGCGGCAATCCCTGCCGTCGCGCCCCTCCCCTGGTGTACTCAAAGGGAATCTCAATTTGAAAATCGCCCGGCACCGTCACGGGCTCCCGCCCGGACAAGCGAATGCCCGATTCACGCAAAACCCATACGGCAACCGTATCGAGCAGGCGAAGCGTTGCCTCAAGGTTGTCTCCACCCGGCAAACAGCTGAAATCAATGTCCTCAGAGAACCGGTAACCCTCATAATAACAGTGTCTCAGACATGTCCCGCCCTTGAAAACCCAGCCATGCTCTTTTACTCCTGAATGCGCCAATCCCGACAGAAGCCAGAGGATGACGTAGTCTTTTTCAATCTGATCAAAGCGGAGCCCGTCCTGTTCCGCCACGCGATGCAGTTCCGCCGTCTTAATCATGGTTGCATCTCTGTGTTTACCAACAGTCCCCACCGTCTGTTGTATTTCCCACGCTTCGGCATGGTCGGATCAAGTGGAGAAAAACCGGAAGCACGCGGTATCGTTGCGCGAAGCGTTTCGACATCTCCCAGCCCCAACGTTTCCATCATAAACCCGAGACGTTTGGCAACAGCGGAATTGCCGATTTTGGCGGCGTAGTTCCTCAGCGTTTTCTCGTCCAGCATCTTCCAGGAACCTGTCAATGCCTTTGCGATCTCACTCACTCCACCCACATGCTGCGGAAGATCCAGTCCATCGATGATCGTCTTTTCCCGGTCCGTGACACTGAAGGGAATCTCGTCTATCCAGTCCTTCGTAATACCGAACAGCTTGCCCGGCTTCAGCGATACGATCTTGTAGCTCACACCCAGCACATCCCCCGGCTTGCGGCGCACGGGATGGTCGGTAGCCACAAAGACGGTACGGGGAAGCTGTTCCGTCATGCCGTGATGGTTAAGGGCCGACCAGTACGAAATCACCGCTGGTGACACCAATTCCATAGCAACCACAAACTCGTGCAACTGCGGCGAACGGTCCTCGCCGGAAGAGAGTGGAACAACCGCGAACCGCCCGCGCCGGATGCGTCTGATCCAGCCCTTACTTTGAAGCCGCTCAAGAAACTGCGGCGTTGGGTCGCCCTTTGTATGCCCCAGTACCTGGCGAGCAAAAGAAAGGCCGAAGGTGGGGAGAGCCCCTACCTTGGCAAGAAACGCGGCCTCCATCTTTCCCAACTGGCCCCTTGTTACATTTTGATGGTCATTCATATCCTATACAGCCTATCTATGTCACATAGACTATAACAATTTGCTGACAAGTCAAGATATTTCCAGTGAATCTCTTGCGAAAGGAGTCGCCGGGGTGCTGCTTGCTGTCGAGATCGATGACCTCCCAGCCAAGCCCGTCAAGCTGATCGAGAAAGGGTTTTTCGACATGGTTGCGCTCGTTGAGCTTGATGTAATGGAGAGTTTTTTAGTAAATGGGACTTCCTATCACTACGACAAACGGAAAGCGTCCTTTTTTCTATTAACTTATCCACTTCTGACAAACTCATCCTGCAGTTCTAATGCTCCCGGATTTTGCCGCTGGACAAGCCAAGTGAGGATATCCAAAAAGGCTTCTTTAAGCAAGGGATCATCTTGCACGTTTTTCTTGTGTTCAGCCCAGAAAATGTGAAGCATGTTTAGTAGCGCTTCCTCAAGATACTTTTCTCTTGAACCAAAATAGCTCTCGCCGGTCAAGACTTCTCTTACCCATAAGACACCCTTGGTTCGGAGCGGCCTTGCAGCGGGGTATGTCAAAAGCCTACAGAAATTCGTAAGGCTATGCTGCCCATGCAGCCACCGTTTTCTCCAGATATCGTAATAAGGCATCAGTGATTCCAACACTTTTTCAAAAGGGCCTTTCCCAACAATTTGGATCTCAGAATCCATTCCCATAAGCTGGCAAATCACTTCCTCGCTGTCATAATATCCTCGTGAATTCATTTCGTTCCATTCCGGATGACCTAAAACATAAGCGATCATCGCGGTCCAATGCCTGGCGAAATTTTCCGGACACTCTGCTGACTGCAAACAGGTCCTGAACCATGACATGAGGAAGAACTTAGGCCAATTATGCAGAGGCGGGCCGACATCGAAAAGGTGCTTCCAGAATTTAGAAGACTCATCGGGAATTGCACTCCTCAAAATATGTGAGGAAAGAATATCAAATACCCATAGGTCAAATTCATTAGGAATATTGTGACGGTCATAGTAGTCATTATCATCTTCTGGGGAGGCAGTTGATATGCTGAATTCCAAGAGAGCCAAAGAAATATCATCGATAAGTCCCGGTGGCAGATGAGCATCATTTATGTCTGCAGCGCTGAGCCATGACAATGATTTTCTAAGCAAAGAGGGGTGCATTCCGCCGTTCCATGGTAGCCGCATCGGGACGTATTCCGGATAACGCTTGCGTTGTCTACGGTGATGTCGCCTTTCGTAAACACGCGATCCAGCCTTTGCCAAACGCCCAATGGAAATGGGAGCAGAAGGTATCTGGCCAGCAACGTAATATCTAAAAAGTTTATCCGCCCACGTTCCCCATTTTTCTATTTCCGCACTTTCATGATGTTCCATCGGCCGTAAATATTTCAGGGTCGTCCAGAGGAGACTTAAGTTGAGAAGACGGGTGAATTCTTCTCCGAGTTTCTCATGCAGAAGAAATGCGCGGGCCATCGTACTGCCGGTTGCTTCCTCATGAAAAGCCATTACCCCACGAGCCGCCACGTATCTCGCGTTCTCATTATCTCGCTCTTCTGCAAGAAAAAGAACTCCCGCTTCACCTGCAAATGCATCCCAATGCAGGCCAGTTATGGAATCTTCGCAATCAAACGGAGATGGTCGGGGTGGCTCAGCAAGGGTATCAAAAATATATTTGACGCACCATTCTTCCCTTTCCGGGAATGCAGCCAGCCAGTCCCTGTGGTGGAAGAATATGACGGCGATGCCTCCGCAAATCGCATCCACACGCTGGCTTGGCCTCTCGATTTCGATGTCTTGCTTAGCCATGGTAGAGACATGCTGGATTTGGGACCAGAATTCTTCCAATTCCGTGTTGGGTAGGCTTATTTCTCCATCCAGTGTACGGCGACACTTCACGGGGAAAGAGAGCAAGAGCATTGCATTTTCGGATTTTTCTAAATTCGTCGAGGTTTCCTCCCGCATGTGCTCAGGCCACTGAAAATGGATTTCTAAGTGCTTCTCGTCGCTCCCTATTTTCATTTCATAGTTCTCGGGATTGAAACGTTCCGCAATGAATTTTGTCGCCTCTCGTGTATCTTCGTCAGATGTCCATCGTACATACATCTCATTAAAAAAATCCCTAACGGGCTGACGACTTAAGAAGAGCCGCAATGCTTCGTTGGAAAGGTCAGTCTTACGATGAGGCAGCGTATGCCATTCAACGACTTGATTGTAGATTTTTTCGCCGTGAGATACCCAATTCATCATGGAAATTCGCCAGACGTCACCATTCATGATGAGATTTTGGTCCCATTGATAGAATTGCCACGCGCCGAGCAAGGGCAAAAGAATCCCCTCAAGCAAGGCTGGAAACTTCTTCCCTACAGTTAGAAGAAGCCCGGCGAAAGCCACTGACCGGCTATCTCTAAGTATTTTTCCGACCCATGTGTCTGCTTCTTCACCCTTTTCAATCTTATCGTATAGCCATTTCTCCACAGCCATTAGCGCAGATGATAATAGAGCAGTGTTAAATGTATCGCCTCGGAAGAATCCGAAGACCCGGCGGTCGCCACACCAGACCGCGTCTCCATCGACGAGAGGAAGTTTCACACTCCAGACCTGAGCCTCTCCTCTGTATCCTCGATGTTTTGACATCCGCTCACAAAATCTGTCCGTGGCAAAATTCACAAGCCGGATAATCGTATCCAAGGCGACTTTCGGATTGATTTGCAGGAAGGTGAGAAAAGGGCCGCGAAAATACATTGCCGGCGTTACACCATGCCCGTATTGAAGCCCACACCATACATGCGACGAAAGAGAATCATAGTTTTGATGGGATGGATGTTCGACAATCAGGGCCAGGATAAGCTCTTGAGCAAGTGCCGGTTTTGCCGCCATCAGAGGCAACAGTGTCCACATATTAAGTGCAACCTTCTGGAAGGTCTGGTCAACCATGGCCAAAGGACCGTCGGGCCATGGATCTCTCAATGGTCCCAGTGCGAACATAGGCGTGGTAGCAGAAGCAAATTCTTTCATTCTTTCTTGATATGCGGGATCCGCTTCAAGCTGTTTCTGTTGTTCTGCTTCCTTATTCAAGTAAGCTTCTTGACGCGCCATAATGTCTGGCGACGGAGGACGACGTTTGGCCATCTCCAGTGCCCATTGGCCTATCTCATCGGGGATTTCGGAAGCAGCCTGAAATGCTGCTTCATATGCGACTTTTCCCGCTTCTCTTATGGGGGCATGTTCCGCATCTTTCGCCTGTAATTCCCTGGACAGTGCGAGCGCCATTTCCGCCACTTGCTTCCTCCGTGTCCAAGGTTTTTGCTTATCCTTAGCGATGGACATATTGCTCAGCCATGTGGTACATATCTTGGCCAGATGAATTGGAGCAAGATTGATGACATCCCTCAAATTACGATAAACCCAATCCAAAAAAGCCCACCAATAAATAAATATTGGCTCACGCATATTAGTGGCGAGATAGCGTCGCATTTCGTCATCTTCCGGCGCTATGAGAAGAATCTGCCGGTCCGGAATTGTCGCTACATGGAGGAACCGGTTTAACAGACGTTGAAGAAGCTTGCCCTTTTCTTTCACGAGAATCGGCCAAATCGTGTCCAAATGCGTTGTAGCGTTTGTGGACAGAATAACGGCATCGAGAAGCAGGTCCTGGGCTGCTTCTCCTCGTGGTGATCCATCGGCAACCTCCTCGATCAATGCCGCCCACTCCGTTCCTGTTGAATCACCCTGATCCAAGACTCTCTGCCCGATGAGACGGATTGCCGCATTCCATTTCGGGTATGCGGATAATTCCCGCAGTCGGGGAGGTAGTGAAACCTCACCTGCCAACAGACGGTATCTGACCCAATCGGCAGTCGAATCGTGGCGAAAAAAGACCCTCTCGTTCCGGACGTCAATGAGCTTTTGATCGTCTTCAAGAGGTGTGAGAATTATGTGTTGCTCTGCGGACAGACTAGAGAGCGCAATGCCTCTCCCGAAGGAATTGGCTTCTATTTCGGCGAGATATTTTAGCACACCACCACGTGCGTGCCGGTCGCTACCCCTTCCCAACCAACCCTCCCAAACCCAATCTACGACTTGAGCTGCACTAGTCCAGACTACTCCTGTCCCCGGTGACTTGATTTTTGTTTGACTTGCTACGTGGTCCAGAAGCTTGAGATTCGTCAGAATATCGGGAAGGGTGGGGCGATAGGCAATGGGCAGAAGGCCAGGCATACAGGAGAGCACGCATTGAACATCCTTTTTTGAAGGTCCTGATGCTTGTATTATTTGAAAATCATCCAATGACACCCCGGAGCGGCGAAGGTTAAAGGCGACCTGATCCCAGCCTTCTGGTTGTGAAATGAGAAGATAACTCCAGCCGGTCCGGTGATCGGCTTCTTTTGTGGCGCGCATCACGTGGGCCATATTGGCGATGCCCTCATTGGAGAGGGATTCCATTGCATCCACAACCAAAAGGATTCGCAGTTCTTTAGCATTAGAAAAAACAGCGTAAAAGGGATGGCGCAGGCCAAGCGTCCTCTCGGTTTCAACTAACGTAGGTTTGTTTAAAATTTCGGCAGTCAACCATATGAAACGTGAAAACAAACCTGAATTCAAGGCGATTCGTTTAGCCAGTGCTGATTTGCCGCAACCGGAAGGGCCTATGAAAATGGCTGCGCCTTTTTCCTGAAAGACTAGATTAAGCATTTTCTTATCAGGACCGAGAGTCAAACACACTGTGTTTGCAATATCGTTCCTAATGCGGGCAATGGCATCACAACTTGCATCCCCAAGAGTTTGCCAGTCTTCTTCAGTTGATATTATGGCCTTGTGGACTTCGCCAACTAACCTGTTAGTATCTTCGATCTCTCTCCGATCGAGAATATCTTGAAGCGGCGGTTGTTCCTTCAGTGCCTGTAGGATGAAATCAAGGAAATCGGCGACTGCTTCTTCAACCCCATCTGGTAGCGATACATGGAACTGAGAACGATATGCTGCAGCAATGCTCGCGGGATTAGGATGTTCATGACGCGTCAGATATTTGCTTAACTCAGGACCTGCATAGTTTTCCAAGAAAGTCTGATCGAATAATGAGGCAGCAAAGTTACTGTGCTTTTTTGAAAAAAGCTCATAACCTTTTCCTACAGCAGCGTCAAAGGCCTTTTTGATTGCAATATTCTCATCTGTAGACTCGGCGGCATCAGTTAGCTTTTTCCACAACCATCCCCCGAGAATTCCGACGACTATTTCCGGTCCCATGATGTCGCTCCTTGGAACATGAAATCTACATTAATCATATTGATATATCTATTATTTCTTTTCAGGCAGTTAGTCTTCTTGGACCTGCCAGAAACGGATTCCCATGGCTCCACCTTGGCAGGCGGGGCACAGGCGTTCGTGCATGTCGCTCCCATTTGCCCCATAAACGTGGCCGCAATGAGTACACTCGACCTTATAGGCATACTGGTTGAAGTCCGAACCCAAGACACCGCGATGGCCACAACATCTTTGGCCATTATCGTTTACTTTCCCGATCTGCACGGAAAGGCCATTTCCATTTTGCCAATGCCAGTCTTTTCCTTCAACTTTCATGACGGTTCTCCCTGTCTGCTGACCTTGCAGGCGTGAATGTCCCATATGTCAATGTCTGTTACAGTCATAGAAGATCTCCTATTAATTATCCAGCAACGCGGTGACACGCTTCTTACCCGTGAGCAGGTCTTGCATGAGAGCGGTTTTGAAGGAGCATAGTTTATGCAGACGATTCCTAACTGCTACTTCGTCATAGTCAACAGCTTGTAATTGGTTCTCAATGCGGGTCTGTTCCTCAATTGATGGCAGAGCAACCTTGATATCCGATAGAATGCCTGTATTTAGATTGGGCATGGTTGAACCTACGGCTCTTACAGTAACCTGCAACTGGCTTAGGTGAAATCTGTATGTATTTGCTGTCCATCTTGGTGAAAGCATCTTGGCAGGTGGCCTCATAAGCAGGCATCCAGTACCGCACAGCCATCCTCGTTCTTTTTCTCCTATGACAGCGCACCTTGACAAATCGCCACGTCTGGCAAATATCAAATCACCCGGAATCATGCGGTGTCTTGTAAGGGATTGGGCTTTTTTCTCAGTTATCCGTGCAATATTAGCGGTTGAAATGCCGTTTGCAATGTCCTGGGGCATTACCACAGGAACACCGTCAGCTACATACTCATAAGAATGGAGCTGACTTCCAAACGGCCCTGTCTGAAGGACCCCTCCGCATTTTCCTAGAATCTCCCCGAATGATTTTATCTCCCACTCTACAGGAATCCTGCCCAGGGGGGAGTCTTTAAATTTATGGGTTTGTTCGGTGCGGAGGTTACCGTGTTCGTCGATACCGCGGGTGAGGAGGTCCTGCATCAGGCCGGTCTTGATGCGCTGTTGCTTGGCGATTAACGCCTCGGTCTGTTCAATGGCCCGGTCCACCGTCGAGAGGATCTCGGCGATTTTGGTTTGTTCGGGTTTGGAGTCAGGAAGCTCGACAACTATTGAGCGCAATGCGCTCTGATTCAGCTTTGACCTTGTTCCGCCTACAATAAAAGACTGAATATCTTTATGTTCAAGGGCATAGAAAATGGTGTCTTGACAGAACCCTTCTTTTGCTCGGAGCACGTGTGCATGATTGTTGACCCAGCTCTTTCCTTTTACATGGTAAGCAATCGGACGAGTAGCAAACTCGTCGAAACCACCACCGTCTTCAGCGATAAGAATTAGGGGCTCGTCGAAAATAAAATCATCAATATATCCCTGCAAACCATTTGCCCCATAGTAAGGAATTTCACCAATACGCTTATCTCTGTCTTCAGCATTCACTGGTACCCGCATGCTGTCGAGAATCTCGCAACACTGTGCGACCGTTACCGATGTCCACCCTTCCACGGGCTTCATTTCACTTTTTTCCCTTTGCCAGCTTCGCGATGAGGTCGCGCCCTTTCTGGGTAAGCCGGTATTTCTGTTTGCTGCTTGTGGGTTTGCCGGGAATGGTCATCTCGATGATGCCGGCAGTGAGCGCCGGAATGAGATACGCCTCCCTGAAATAGTCTTCATGCCGGAGGGCCAAAGCCTCCTGGATCTCTGTACGTTTCATCTCCCCAACCAGTACCGTCAGGAGCCTTTGCACTTCCCCGGTGACTTCCCCGGTAACTACCCCGGAGACTTCCCCGGTAATCCCGCCGACGACTTTGAAGGCCAGTTCAGGTTTTCTGCGTATTGTGACCACAAAGCCGTCCGTAAGGGCAAACTCCGGTTCATCAAGGCCGACATTGCGGCAGCGCTTAATCATATCACCCGTTCCCGTACCCATGCGTTCAATATACTTGGTAAGATAGAGCGACTCGGCCAATAAGGGATTGCAGGGTACGGAGCCGTGGGGCTTTCGCAATTTTGCAAGGGTTAAGGGCGGTGAAAGTGTACCGGGATTCCAGACCTCCAATCTGTCCGCAAAGAGCATGACCTGCACACTCCCGTTGCTCGTATAGTCCCGATGAGCAACAGCATTAACAATGGCCTCACGGATCACTTCAGGGGGCATCTCATAGGCCACAGGCGCTTGAGTGCTGTGGGCGCGGGTTCCGACAGCAAGGTCAATCTTGGAGAGTACAAAATCAACGGCCTGATCCGCCAGGTCAAAGACTGTTCCCTTGTAGACTCGGTAAAATGGAATGGGTTTGGTTACCTCAACACCATGAAAATGGGCGCACTTGATCTCGGAGGAAATGAGGAAGCGCTGCGGCTGTTTACCGAAAAGCAAGATAGCCGCATGGCTCGGTCTTTCTTTGTCAAGGAGATTCAGGTGGGTAAGAACTTCCATGGCCATGGACTCCTCAGGCAGTGGGAAACCTCTGGCCCGTCGGGCGTGACTGAGAAATGCCTGTATCTTCTCTTCATCCAGATCGTCGATGGTGGCGTTTCTGCAGAAGGAGGCGTCAAAAGGTGCTGAACGTATCAATTCGTGTTCATCAAGGTATTGAACAAGGCTTCCGTAAATCGCGGCGACCAGCTCTGAAGCGCTGACAAAGCGGCGTCTCACCACCTGGTCTCCCGCCGCCTTGATAAGGGCCTGCATTTTGGGAGTCTTGCCGCCATCGTCAGCGCCTCTGACAAAAATAAGACGGTGTTTCCCAAGCCGCGTCGCAAGATCGAATTCCCGGTAGGTAGGAGAATATCCTTTTTCGTCTTCCTTTCCATATTCCTTTCCAAAAAGCCCCACGTAAATGTCGCATCGTTCAACTTCGTGGAGATAGACCTCGTCGGCCCGTCTGTCAATGGCGGGCACATCTTCGAAGAGAAAGACATCGAAGAATCGGCGTAATAGAGGATCTCCCCGGAGAAAGTCCCGTAGAGCCTTGCGCTCCCCGGCAAACTCCTTCTGGACGCTGCTGATGAAGATACGGATCGTGCTCATGAATTTACTCCCAGATACCCCAGAGCCTTCAGAAACCCGTTCAGGGTCTTGAGCGTTTCGGTTCGCTTTTCTTCCAGTTCACGACTGGAGACAGCGTATTTGTCCCAGAGATTTTCCACCACGGCATACAACCCGCGCTTTTCGGCATTGAGATAGCGGTTCAACTCGTTATGGGCGAGGTCGTAGAGCTTTTTCAGGATCAGACTGCGGGCTTCCTCCTCGGTAAGTTGTCCGCCGATGGCGGTGAGGATGGCGTCAGTTCCGGCAAGACGTGCTTGCAGGACGGTTTTATCCTTGTTCAGGACGGTCATTTTCTTCTTGTCGTCTTTGTTGTTATTATCGAGGCTCGCCAGTTGGGCATCCACCTGCCGGATCAACTCCCGGCTTTCGACCTTGAACTCGTCCCCACCCAGGCGTTTGAGTTGGAGCTTGAGTTCCAGTTCGTCGGTTTTGGCTTTCAGCGCTGTCTTGCTTTCTTTGATGCGCTTTTCAATGGCGGTGATGGTGTTTTCCTGGGCGTGAAGATTTATCAGCTCCTTGCGGGCGGAGTCTCCCGTGCTGTCCCTGAGGTCATCAATCAGGTCCTTGAGGGCTTTTTTTATGACAGCAGCGGTGACGGTTTCATTTTCTTCCGGCTCATAGGCGGCCACTTCCTGCGCCGTTTCCACCGCCTCGGCCAACTCGCTCTGGGCCTCGCTGATCTGCCCCTCCAGTGTTTCAATCTCGTCGGCCTCAGCCTGAAAGAAGGCGGCGATCAGGTAGTCATCGGGAATCAGGCTATGGTGCCAGCCGGTGGAGATGATGGTCTTCAGGTCATAACGGATCTGCTGCCACCAGTTCACAAACACCCCGGCGCTTTTGAACTCATCGAGCACGTTCAAGGGTATGAGTTTGTCTTTCAGGGTGGTCAGCAGTTCGTGGCGGACTTCGGGCATTTTTTTGCCGTTATGCAACCCGGAAAAGTCTTCGCGGGCTATCGCCCACCATGCTTCGAGGGCATTGTGGTGTGCGGCGACGGTCTGCCGAATGGCGGAGTCTGCTTCGAGAATGGTCTTGATAGCGGGTTTTCCTTCAATCCCTGAGCGGAAAGCGAGGTAACCGGGGCGATCTGGCTGGCAGAGCGTATCCGGTTTTATCCCGAAGCGGGCAAAGTCATCCGCGCGGGCAGCGACCTCGGCCTCGGGGATGCCGCCGATCAGGTGGGCCTGCACATCTTCCGGTTCAGGATCGGGGGTGTTGTCCACATAGCGGCGGATGTTGAGGTTGTAGTCATGAGTTTCGACGATCTCGGCCTTGTCTACCAGGCGGCTGTATTTGGGAATTTCACGCTTCTGGGTGAAGACGAAGTCGATTTTTTCGACGTCTTCGGGGCGCAGCTTGTTTTGGGCCTTGCCTTCGGCATATTCCCGGTCGGCATTGATAAACAGCACCTTGTTCTTCAGGGCTTCGGGCTTGTTCTTGTTGGCCACGATAATGCAGGCAGGGATGCCGGTGCCGTAAAACAGGCCGGGCGGCAGGCTGATGATGGCCTCGATCACATCGTCATTGATAAAGATCTCGCGAATCAGCTTTTCCTTGCCGCCGCGAAAGAGCACGCCGTGGGGCATGATGGTGGCCATGTGGCCGCGCGGCTTCAAACTGGCCAGCATGTGTTGCACGAACATCAAGTCGGCCTTTTTGCCGGTCTCGGGGCACCATTCGCGGAAGCGGCTGGGAAATTTCAAAGTGGCGCGGCTGTAGTTCTGCGAGAAGGGCGGATTGGCCAGAACGCGGTCGAACTTGCGCACATGACCTCTTTCCAGGATCAGCGGATCCTCCAGGGTGTCGCCATTTTCGATGGTGAAGCGGGTGATGTTGTGGAGGATCATGTTCATGTTGCAGATCGACCAGACGGTGCCGTTGGAGTCCTGGCCATAGAGCGCAAGATCGTTGGGATCTTGCCCCTGCTCCTCCACATATTGGTGCGATTGAATCAGAAAGCCGCCGGACCCGGCCGTGGGGTCGTAGATTTCATTACCCGCCTCGGGCTTGGTAAGCTGCACCAGCAGGCGCACCACCTCGGCGGGT
>Ga0247842_10004525_pt1 | contig 17301 bp, 13 predicted proteins | sample LaCruzMarch2015__3_FD_192411 | JGI IMG/M metagenome (GOLD analysis project Ga0247842, IMG submission 192411) | Freshwater microbial communities from meromictic Lake La Cruz, Castile-La Mancha, Spain - LaCruzMarch2015_19m | ecosystem: Environmental > Aquatic > Freshwater > Lake | place: Spain...
GTGGGAATGCCGCGCGGGCGCTCCGCGTCCGGTCTCGGCAATGGACGCGGAGCGCCCGCGCTTGCTCCCACGCTGGAGCGTGGGAGCCAGAGGGATACCGTCCGGCCGCGGAAGCCTCCCGAGGCGCTTCGCGACGCCGAAGCGTCGGGACTTGCTCCCACGCCGGAGCGTGGGAGCGGAATCGAATCTCTCACAGAGACACGGAGACACAAAGACTTCGTCTTTCTTCTCCGTGTCTCTGTGTCTCCGTGAGAGAATCTTCTTCGCGTTCCCACGCGGAAGCAGGGGAACGCCGTCCGGCCGCGGAAGCCTCCCGCGGCGCGAACCGAGCTTGTGGGCTTAAGTGCATGTCACTGAATCTGAATCCAGAGAAGGCACTGATATTCCGAATCATCCACGCACAGAATGTGCCGTGGGTCATGGATCATGGCCTGCATTGCCGAAATTCCGCAATCCAAGATTCCAACTTCCGCACGATCGGGAACCCCGACCTCATTGATAAGCGGCATCAACGCATAGTCCCCGTACCCCCGGGCGGGACCTTGAGCGATTATGTACCCTTTTACTTTACCCCGTCATCACCCATGTTGTACAATCTGACGACGGGCTTTGGTGGCATCACTCAATGCCCGAATGAAGACATCGTGGTCCTGGTGTCGAGCCTTCCGCGACTGAGACAGTTGCGCCAATGCTTCGTCTTCACTGATTGCCATGCCTATGCGCAGGCGGCTCAATATTTCTGCGATCCGGCGGATTTGAAGAACATCGATTGGGCGATACTTCGGAATCGCGATTTCAAGCGCGACCCGGATGACCCGGGTAAATTCGAGCGTTATCAGGCGGAGGCGCTGGTTCATCGGCAGGTGTCTTTCGCCGCACTGCTGGGCATTGTCTGCTATACTGATGGAGTCAAGTTGGCACTTAAAGAACAGGCGATGTCGCGAGGCATCGAGATCAAGGTGCTTTGTGAACCGGGCTGGTATTTCCGTGATCCATTACACTAAAGGCAATCTGTTGGACGCCGATGTCGAGGCGGTCGTCAATACGGTCAATACCGTGGGCGTGATGGGTAAAGGCATCGCGCTCATGTTCAAAGAGCGGTTTCCTCAGAATTTTTCGGCCTATGCGGCGGTCTGTAAGGACAAGAAATTGGCGCCTGGGGAAATCTTTGTTACCGAGCGCACCGATCTGCTGGGGCCTCGCTGGGTGATCAATTTCGCCACCAAGGGGCATTGGCGTCACCCCAGCAAGATGGAATGGATCGATACGGGTCTTGCAGATCTGCGTCGCTTCATTCGGGAACACGGGGTGAAATCCATCGCCGTGCCGCCCCTGGGTGCCGGTAACGGCAAGCTCGATTGGTCCGAGGTCAAGCCGCGGATCGAGGCGGCGCTGGGCGACTTGACAGAGGTTGATGTCATCGTCTATGAACCTACCAGCCAATACCAGAATGTAGCCAAACGTAGCGGCGTAGAGAAGCTCACGCCGGCACGCGCCTTGATTGCGGAGTTGGTGCGGCGCTATTGGATACTGGGGATCGAATGCTCGCTGCTCGAGATACAGAAGCTGGCGTGGTTCCTGGAGCGCAATATCGAGATCTATGCGCTCGACGATCCCCTGGACCTTCGCTTTGAAGCCAATAAATACGGTCCCTATGCCCGCCGACTACATCACCTGATCAACGGTCTGGACGGAAGCTACCTGCACTGCCATAAGCGCCTGGCGGACGCCGGCTCCTTGGATGTCATCTGGTTCGAGGACAGCAAGAAGGAATATATCAAGGTCTACCTCGACGGTCCTGAGGCAAAGCCCTACCGCGCTGCCTTCCACGAAACCACCGCGTTGATCGACGGGTTCGAGACCCCTTTGGGGTTAGAGCTTCTGGCGACAACGGATTGGCTGATCGATCGGGAAGGCTGCCCGGCGACGGTTGAGGGCATATTGGACGGATTGAAACACTGGCCGGGCGGCGGCCCTGAGGCTGGTCCACGCAAGCTGAAGTTGTTCGACGAACGCCTTATCCGGCTGGCCCTGGAGCGTCTATCCCAATGGGACCAGGGCCAGTTCCAAACAGTGCGCTGAACGAGAGCTATCATGGCCTTCCAGGACAAGACCCCCGCTTACCTCAAACTCGACGAGCGCAACCACGTCGAGAAACCGTTACTCGATCAACTCGCCGGGCTCGGCTGGGAGGTCATCGACCTGGGTCAGGGGCAGACCCCGGCGCAGAGCTTGCGCGGGTCCTTCGCGGAGGTGGTGCTGGAGCCCGTCTTACGTGAGCAACTGGTCCGGATCAATCCCTGGCTGGAACCGGACCAGGTGGACGAGGTGGTGAAACAGATCACCGGCTTCTCCGGCAAGGACCTGCTGGCGAACAACCGGCACGTCCATGACCTGCTGCTGGGCAACACTAGTGTGGCCGAGAACCGTCAGACCGGGGAGAAGAGCCCGACGGTGCACTTCATCGACTTCGATGGCCCCGACCCCAAGGTAAACAACCGCTTCATTGCGGTCTGCCAATTCAAGGTGCGTATCCTCGGCACCGAGTACCATATCGTCCCGGACATCGTGCTGTTCATCAACGGCCTGCCGGTGGTGGTGATCGAGTGCAAGTCGCCCAAGTCCAAGGAGCCGATCCCGGAGGCGATCGAGCAGTTGCTGCGCTACAGCGAGCAGCGCGGCGATCAGGGCGAGGGCAGCGCGCCGCTCTTCTGGTTCAATCAATTCACGGTGGTGACCTGCCGCGATCAGGCCAAGTTCGGTACCATCACCACCCACACCGAGAAGCACTTCTACCGCTGGGCGGACCCCTATCCACGCACCCTGGACGACCTGGCCCACGGTGCGAGCTCGCCCAATGATCAGCAGCGCCTGGTCGCCGGCATGTTGGATCAGCGCAACCTGCTGGACCTGATCCGGACCTTCACCCTGTTCTCCACGACCGCCGACGGCAAGACGATCAAGATCGTCGGGCGCTATCAGCAGTTCCGGGCGGTGAAGCTGGCGGTGAAGCGGCTATTGGAGGGTCATACGCCGCGTCAGCGCAGCGGGGTCATCTGGCACACCCAAGGCTCGGGCAAGTCACTGACCATGATGTTCATGGTGCGTGAGATGCACCGGCATCCCGCCCTGCAACAGTGGAAGATCGTCTTCGTCACCGACCGCACCCAACTGGAAGAACAACTCACCGCCACCAGCCAGGCGATCGGTTTCACGGTGAAGGTGGCAGACAGCATCAGCCGCCTGAAGGACCTGTTGCGCACCGACTCCTCGGACCTCGTGATGGCGATGATCCACAAGTTCCGGGATGAGGAGTTGCAGGAGACCTTCCCCGAACTGAATGCGAGCCCGCACATCCTGGTGATGACGGACGAGGCCCACCGCTCCCAATACAGCCTGCTCGGCGCCAATCTGGACCGCGCCATCCCCAATGCCGCACGGATCGGCTACACCGGCACCCCGATCGACAAGACGACCCGGGTCTTCGGCGATTATATCGACAAGTACAGCATGCGCCAGGCCATCGAGGACGGCGTGACGCTCGAGATCGTCTATGAGGGGCGATCCGGGAACGCGCAGGTGGCTGACCAGCAGGCCATGGATCAGGCGTTCGCGGACCTGTTCAGCGATTACAACGTCGCCGAGCGACTCCAGGTCCTGGGTTATGGCTCCAAACTGGCCTATCTTGAGGCCGAGCCGATCATCGCCGCCAAGGCGGCCGATATGATCGATCATTATCTCACGCAGGTCTTCCCGAACGGCTATAAGGCCCAGGTCGTGGCGACCTCCCGGGAGGCGGCCGTGCGTTATCGGACCTGCCTGTGCGCAGCACTGGCGGCTGCCGTCGCGCGGTTGGAGCAGTCCAATCCGACCAGTCTGGACCTGGAGCGGCTGCGTAAGCTCGCGGTCGGCGTGGTGATCTCCGGCGGGCAGCTCAACGACAAGAAGCCGCACCTGGAGCTCTATGCGAATCCGGCCGAGCACAAACGGCTGATCGCGAGCTTCAAGCTGCCATTTGATGCGGTAGTCGCCGGGCAGTCTGGCGGCAAAGGCGGTCGGATCAATGGTGACGTGGGCATTCTGGTAGTGAACCACATGCTCTTGACCGGGTTCGATGCGCCCATCGAGCAGGTCCTGTATCTCGATCAGGTGATCCGTGCGCACAACCTGTTGCAGGCCATCGCCCGGGTGAACCGGGTCGCGGGGCTCGCCAAGGGCAAGGGCTTCGTGGTGGACTATGTCGGGATCGGTCACCACCTGCAGGCGGCGATCGACAACTTTGACGAGCGGGAGCGCCGCGAGGTGCTGGAGAACCTGAGCTTCCCGGAGGACGAACTGCGTAACCTGGACGCCGCCGAGCGGGCCGTCATGGCCTGGTTCGGCAAGTTTGGATTGACCGACCTGACCGATTACGATGCCTTCAGTGACCTCTTCTATGACGAGGACTGCCGTTTCGAGTATCTGCTGCGCTTCCGCGAGCTGACCCGCTGCCTGAACCTGGTCTTTCCGGCGCGCCATGCGCTCGCCTATATGGAACGCTATAAATCGCTTGCCGAGATCAACGTGCTGGCCGCCAAGCACCTGCGCGATGAACGCCTAAGCATGCGCGGCATCCCGCAGAAGCTGCGCGCGATCACCGATGCGCACCTCATGGCACGGGGGATCGAGCAGAAGGTCGCACCGATCTCGATCCTCGATGAGGGTTTTGAGGCAGAGGTCGGTAAGCACAAGCGCACCAAGACCAAGGCGGCAGAGGTAGAGCACGCCATCCGCCACCATATCGAGATCACACTGAACGATGACCCCGAGCTTCAGGCATCCTTTGCCGCGGCGCTGGCGGCCATTTTTGCCGAATTCATCGACAATTGGCAAAAGATCTATGAGGCACTGGAGAAGCTGCGTCAGCGCATGCGCGCCGCGGAATGCGAGGAGACCTATGGCCTCAACAAGAAGAAACAGATGCCGTTCTTCCGCATGTTTCGCGGTGAACTCTTCGGCACGCCGGTGCCCGCGCAGATCCCGGCCGGGGTGCGCGAGGAACGCGGCGATTGGTCGGCGGTTGCGGCACTGAACGACGATCAGATTGCCGGCCTCGTGGACCTCACCGAGCAGGTCTTCAACGCGGTGGAGCGCGAGCTGAAGCTGACCGGATTCTGGGAGAGCATACCCGCACGCAATAAGCTGCGCGCCGAACTGTTGATGCTCTTTCTCGCACCGCGCTTCAAGGGCCTGCCCGGTATCGTGACACGACGCGACGCACTCATCAGTCGGGTACTGGAGATCGCGGAACGCAACCACGACGCGATTCTCTACGCGGCTTGAAGTGGACCTGACCTATCGCACCCTCTTCTCGAAGCGCAAGACGCTCAGTATTACCGTCGAGCGGGATTGCTCCGTGGTTGTTCATGCACCCGATGGTACCGACCCGGAGCGCATCAGGCGTGCCGTCGAGTCCAAGCGGCTGTGGCTCTATGAGAAGACACGTCACCCGCAGAAGACCCAGACGCGGACCCACCCACCGGGGACTGAACTGGTGTCGGGCGAATCGCTCTTGTATCTGGGGCGGCATTACCTGATCGAGATCGTCGAGCGGGAGGGTTTCGCCATCGAGTTTCGCAATCGCTTCATCATCCCCAGGGCGCGCGCCGCCGGTCGTAACGAGGTCTTTCGGGAGTGGCTCCAGGCGCGCGCCCGGGGGCTCATACTCCCACGGGTGCGCAAACAGGCGCAGGCACTGGGCGTTGCGTATGAAGAGGCCAAGATCACCGACGGACATTACCGCTGGGGCTCCTGTACCCCGGGCGGCAATCTCAATTTCAACTGGCGGCTGATCAAGGCGCCGCTCTTCGTGATCGACTACGTGATCGCCCATGAACTGGCCCACCTGATCGAGCCCAACCATACCCCGCGCTTCTGGAGTATCGTGCGGACCGCGGTGGTACAGATGGACAAGGCGAAGGGGTGGCTCAAGGAAAACGGGCAACTGCTCGAACAGGATCTATGACAATGAAGCGTCGATTTCTGCTTGCACTGCGGGCGCGAGTCGCTATGCGAACCACGGGGAGCCGGTGGTCGCTGGACAGCGGCGCAAGCAGACCGCCAGCGACACGGGTGCAGTGTTCCCGGGGCCAAGCCACGTAAATGCTTGCCTGTGGGCAGGCAGTGGACGCTACTCGCGGGTCTCCATCTTGCGCTGGGCCTCCATCAGTGTCCGTTCGTCCGCCGGCGTCAGCTTGGGCTGGTCGATGTGCAGCGTGAGCCGCTCCAGGGTGCCGCTGAAGCGGAACGGCACCTGGTAGTCCCCGTCGTCGACCCCGGTGCCGGTGTCGGCGCCGACATCGAGGTTCTCATCCCACTGCATCGTAAGCGGCAGGGTTTTATCCATCCTCTGGACGGCCAGCTCGCGGCCGTCCACCTTGAGCACGCCGGTGCCGCCGCGCCCGATCCCGCTGACGCTATTGGCGGCGAGGGTCGACTGCCCCAGACCGTCATATTTGAAATCGAATTCGAGTACGTGTCGGCCGGGCGCGAGCGGCTCGCCGCCCTCCCAGCGCACCCGCTTCATATCGACCAGGTTCCACAGGAACACCGGCCGGCCCTTGAGCAGATAGAAGCCGAAGCCACCGAAGCGCCCGCCCTGGGTGATGAGCATGCCCTCGGCCCCCCCTTGCGGAACCTCGATCTCGGCCTGGAGGTTGTAAGACGCATTGAGGATACCAGGCGCGGCGCCCATCGGCGTTCCGGTCAGTTCGCCGGTCCAGGTGAAGGTGTCGCGTCCGGCCGTGGGGCTGGGCCGCGGGGTGCCGCCCCGGGTGAGGAAGCTCGTGTCCAGCGGCAGCACCTGGTGCCGCTGCGCCTCCTCCCAGAACATGCCCTGTAACTGCTTGAGCTTGTCGCCATACCGGTCGGCGACATTCTCAGACTGGGTCCAGTCATGGCGCAGGTCATAGAGTTCCCAGGGGAAATCCAAGGGGTCTCTGGCGGGCGACAGCAGGTCCCAGGGCGGACGCACGACCGCCGTGCCGGCCATCCAGCCGTCATGGTAGAGGGCGCGGTCGCCCATCATCTCGAAATACTGGGTCTGGTGCGGGGACGGCGCCGCGGCATTGCGCGCGTCGAAGCCATACCTCATGCTGACCCCCTCGATCGGGCTCTGTTTGATGCCGTCGACCACCTCGGGCGCGCGGACCCCGGCCGCTTCCAGGATGGTGGGCATCACATCGATCACATGGTGGAACTGGCCGCGAATGCCGCCCTTGTCCTTGATCACGGCCGGCCAGGAGATCGCCATACCCTGCCGGGTGCCGCCGAAGTGCGACGCGATCTGCTTGGTCCAGGAGAAGGGGGTACTGAAGGCCCAGGCCCAGGGGGCGGCCATGTGTGGATAGGTCTTGTCGGACCCCCAGAGGTCATAGAAGCGCGCGAGTTGGACCCCGACCGGGATCTCGACACCGTTGAAGGTCGCGACCTCGTTCGGGGTGCCGACCATGGTCCCCTCGGCGCTGCTGCCGTTGTCGCCGCTGATGTAGAAGATCAGGGTATTGTCGAGCCGGCCCAGGTCATCGACCGTCTGGATCACGCGGCCGATTTCGTGGTCCGCGTACATCAGATAGGCGGCATAGACCTCGGCCTGACGGATGAAGAGCCGCCGCTCGTCGGCCGAGAGCGCCTCCCAGTCCTTCAGCAGGTCCTTGGGCCAGGGGGTGAGTCGCGCGTCCTGCGGGATGACGCCCAGCCGCTGTTGGTTTGCGAAGATCTGCTCGCGCAGCCTGTTCCAGCCCTGGTCGAAGAGCTTGAGTTGCGTCGCCTTCGTGATCCATTCCGGCGTGGCATGGTGCGGTGCGTGCGCCGCGCCGGGGACATAGTACACGAAGAACGGCTGGTCCGGCGCCAGGTTGTCGACCCGCTTCATGTAGGTGATCGCCTCGTCGGCCATCGCGGTGATCAGGTTGAAGCCGGGATTGCCCTGGAAGGGAAAAATATAGGTGGTGTTGCGCACCAGGTTCGCCGGCTGCCACTGATTGGTGTCGCCGCCCATGAATCCATAAAAGTACTCGAAGCCCAGGCCGACGGGCCACTGGTCGAATGGCCCGATGTCGGACACCTGAAAGAGCGGCGTGTTGTGGTTCTTGCCGAACCAGGCGGTGCGGTAGCCGTTGTCTTTGAGTATCCTGCCGACCGTCGCCTTGTCCTTGGGGATGATGCTGTCATAACCGGGGTAGCCCGTCGCCTGTTCCGTAATCACGCCGGTGCCGACCGAGTGGTGATTGCGCCCGGTGAGCAGCGCGGCGCGCGTCGGCGAGCACAGTGCAGTGGAGTGGAAGTTGGTGTAGCGCAGGCCGTTGGCGGCGATGCGCTCGAGCGCGGGGGTGGGGATGACGCCGCCGAAGGTGGACGGGGCACCGAAGCCGACATCGTCGGTCATGATCAGGAGCACGTTGGGCGCGCCCTTGGGCGGGACGACGCGCGCTGGCCAGTAGGGCTCGGATTGCAGGGCGTTGCGCTCGATGCGGCCGTGAAAGGCCGGCGGCGGCGGCGGGAGTTGGCGGCCGTCGATGGTCGTCGTGGCGGCCGGCGAGCCTGGCGGTGCCGCGGCGGGCCCCGCGGCGGCGCGGCTGCCGCCGCTCGGTGCCGTGCCGAGGATGACCAAGGCAAGGGCCATGGCGATGTGTGGTAAGGAACGCGGCGGTCTTGGCAGGTGCATATCGACCTCAATGGATGCAATTGATCGCTCACTGGGTGCCCCGCGACCGGCACTGACAGCGGCCGGATTCGCTCAACGCGATTCTAGCAGCCGCCCGTGATTTTGCTATGATTCCAAGCAGGTAAGCCGCCGGGCCGCCGCAGCCCTTGGAACCGATGGCGATGGCGCGACACTGGTTGTCGCGGATCTGTGACAGCCCCGTCAGAACGAGAACCCGCGTCGGCGGATTCTTGCCCAATCCGTAGCGCCCTGATAGGCTTGATCCTCGTCGGCAATCTGGTCCAGGATTGAAGGGAAAGAACGAAAACAAGGGCAGCACAGCAATGGTCCGTCACATCCCCTGCGGCACCTTCGTCAACGAAAGCGAGCGCCTCGCCTGTGAGCGGCTGCGCGCCAAGCTCCAGGCCGCCCCCGGCGACTGGATCATCCTCTCCAACCTCAATCACGCCCAGCACCCCAGCGTCCGTTCCGACGAGATCGACGCCGTCGTCATCGGCCCGCCCGGTGTCTTCGTCCTGGACTCGTTCCAGGAGGCCGATGGCTATCCCGGCGAGTTGGTCTTCTACTCCCTGGTGGACCCGGCGGCACCGACCCTGTCGGAGCGGCGCAAGGATAGCGGTTGGGACCTGCCCGCACGGCTCGCCTATGCCCAGGCCGCCTGCGCGGCCCTGCGGCAGTTCCATCAGCCGCAAGACCCGAACCTGACGGCCATCGTCCACCGGCGCCTGTCACCGGAGAGTCTGCGCGTCCGTCACAACGGCGCACCCTTGTTCACCGACTTCAACCTCACGCGGCTCCAAGACGCCGAGACCATCTCCCCCGCCCAGGTCGACTTCGGGGACCTGCTGCCCTTTGTCGCCGCCGAGGTCCGCCAAGGCGGGCTGGCCGCCGCCGACGCTCGCTCCGACATCGCCGCCCTGTGCGCCTCCCTGCTCACCCTCTTTGAGCCCGGCGCGCCGCTCTCCGACAAGGTCCGCGGCATCCTGGAACTGGGCTGCGCCCCCAATCCGACCGACCGCCCGCCCCTGGACGACCTGGCTCAGGCCCTCGCCAAACTGACCCCGGCCGAGGCCCCGGCCGCATCCCCCAGCCTCCCGCCCGCCGACTACTGGGACGAGGACACGGTGGTCGACTTCCAGCAGTCCCGCTACAAGATCGTCGGTCGGCTGGGGCGCGGCGGCATCGGTCAGACCTTCAAGGTGGTCGAACTCGATGCCCATTCCGATGAGAAGTTCGGCACCTATGTCGCCAAGCTGGTACGCGATGCCGCCGACGGCGAGGCCGCGATCCTCGCCTACAAGCGGGTGCGTGCCTATACGACCCACCCGAACCTCTCCACCATCCACGCGTTCGCCCCGGACTGGGAGCCGGACCGCTTCGTTGCCCTGATGAAGTGGGTCGAAGGCCAGCCCCTGCACGACCTGACCGGGGTCCTGGACCTCTACGCGGAAGACCTGGGCGAGGCGTCCGCCGAGGCCCTGGCCCAACGCTGGCTGATGGACCTGTGCGCCGCCTTGGGCGAACTGCACCGGGTCGGCCTGGTGCATGGCGATGTCAGCCCCAAGAATCTGATCGTCCAGGGTGGGACACTCGTCCTCACCGATTACGACACCGTAGCCCTTGCCGGCGAGACGGCCCGCGGCGGGACCTTCCCCTATACCAGCCCGGCCGTCCAGGCCCGCCAAGCCATCCAACCCGCGGACGACCTCTACGCCCTGGTGGCCAGCCTCTTCCACTGCCTGACTGACCGGGAGCCCTTCGCCTACGGGACCGAGCGGCGGAAAGATCGGGGACTCAACTGGGACGGCATCGAGGGCTACGCGACCCTGCGCCCTTTCCTTGACCGCGCTACCCACCCGGACCCCGCCCAGCGCTTCGCCGATGCCCTGGAGGGCGGCCGGTTCCTTAACGATCAGGTCCGAGAGGCGCACCCGAACACTGACCGCAAGCCAATCAAGACCGCCCCGCCGGCGCTGACACCCAACACCGTGCCCTGGCTGCGCCAACTGCTCTCGTCCTATCCCGGCTCCCGCCACGGCAACAGCGAGACCCGCGGCCTGGACTCACCCTTTGCCGAGGCCACCTACGTCGAGACCCGCCTCGACGACACCCTGCTCGCCGAGATCGAGGCCGGCGAGATCAACCTCGTGATCCTGTTCGGCAACGCCGGGGACGGCAAGACCGCCTTCCTGCAGCACCTCGCCCAGCGACTCGGCCTGCCTGACATTCACTCGTCCCGGCGCGTCTGGGAGACCCGGCTTAGCAGCGGCAAGCAACTAAAGGTCAATCTGGACGGCGCCGCCGCCTGGGAGGGCCAGAGCGCCAATGCCATGCTGGACAACCTGTTCCGGCCCTTCCACACCTCGAACTTCTCTCGCGGGCGCGTCCATATCGTCGCAGTCAACAACGGCAAGCTGCTGGAATGGATCGAAACCCAGCCGGAAGACACCTGGCTCACGGAGCCGCTGCGCCGGGTCCTCCTGGGCGAGGACGCGGCGATGGAGGAGCCGCGCTTCCGACTCATCGACCTCAACCGCCGTTCGCTGGTCGGCGGTATCGACCAGGACCGACTGACCACCGACTTCCTCGACACCCTGATTGAGCGCCTGCTGGGAGGCGCCACCGACCCCTGGGAACCCTGCACCACCTGCACCGCCCAGGGTCGGTGCACCGCCTGGCACTCGGTCCAGTCCTTGCGCGAGCCGGACCAGGGTCAGCGCCTGCGGCAACGACTCACCGACCTGCTGCAAGCCTGCCACCAGCGCGGCGAGATCCACATCACTGCCCGCGAGCTGCGTGCCGCCCTGTCCTACTGCCTGTTCGGCGTCCATGACTGCGCCGAACTGCACGCGGACCCGGACCTGCGCCCAACCCACTACTGGCAGCGCGCCTTCGATGCCCGTTCGCCCCAGCGCCAGGGCGAACTACTCGCCGAGATGGCACGCTTCGACCCCGCCCTCGAGGCGGACCCCATCCTGGACCGCCGGCTGCTGCGCGAGCCCGGGCCGGAGCGCGCCGAGGACCACCTGACCCAGGCGCGTCGCCGCGCCTGGTTCACCCGCCCGGTCGGGGCCGAGGACGGCGAAATCGCGCTCGCGAACGGGCGCTATCTCGCGCGGTTCCGTGGGTTGCCGCTGGCGTCACCCCAGGAAGCTGCCGCGCTCCTGCGCGACCTCTGCCTTGGCATCGCCCGCCTGGAAGACCTGCCCGCCCTGGCGTTCGCGCCGAGCCAATTGGGCCTGGGGGTACCCCTGCGAATCACGCCGCGCACCCCCACCGAGAGCGCCTTCTGGGTCGTCAAGCCCTGGGACCGCTTCGACCTCAAGCCAGCCCTGCCGCCCGCCGCCGTAGGGCTGGAAACCCTGCATACCCACCTGCAACTGATCTACCATTACGCCAACGGCGGCCAGGAGGTCCTGACTCTGGGTCTGGAGCTATTCCACCTGCTGCTGGAGCTGAAGGACGGGGTGCAACTCTCCGGTGTCGCCCAGGAAGGTGTCTTCGCCAACCTGGAGATCTTCACCCAACGACTGGCCCGCGAAGATGCCCGCGCACTTTACGGCTGGCATCCTACCGAAGAAGAGCGGGTCTTCCGGGTGCGGATCGAGCCGCGCGAGGGGCGGCAGGTGTTGGTGCGGGAGGCCCTGTGATTGACCCGTTAGACTACCGAAAGGTTCCTGATATGAACACTACCGACAGCGAAGGCATGAGCGTCGCACAGCGTATCCAGCCCATGGAGGCTAGCTGGGCTTCTCTGCTGAATAGCGACTCGGATATAGAATCGCCGGACTGGCATCTAGACCTGTTGACTGAGCGACTTCAATGCATCGACGGAGCTTCCGCTGAGTTCGTCTCATTGGTCGAGTTGAAGGCCGCGCGTCGGTAATGTCCAGATCCGTCTACATCGAAACCTCAGTGGTGAGCTACCTGACCGGTCGCCCGAGCCAGGATGCGATCGTCGCCGCCTGCCGGCAGATCACCCGGTCCTGGTGGGACACCGGGCGGGCCATGGTCGTCTCATACATTCTGCCCGAGTTGGTAACGCCGTTTGAACTGATGGAGACATTACAATGACCGCCACCCCCGTTTGGCGAGACCCGATAGTCGCCGAACTTCATACCATACGTGAGCAGCTTGCCGCACGCTTTCACAACGACCTGGCAGCGTATTCAAGGGCAGCGGATGCCCACTGTCGCGAATTAGGATTCCAGATTGTGCAGTCCCCTACGCTTGATGACCCCAGGACCCTCGACCGATATCCAGAACCTCCAGAACCGTTGCCTGGAATTTGCGACCCGGGAAAAGTGCACCTGACTTCTCGATGAAACTCGAATTCGACCCGGTCGCCGACGCCGCCTATTTTGAGATCTCGGCGGCGCAGATCGAAGCGACCAAGGAGATCGAGCCGGGGGTCATCGCCGATTACGATGCCAGCGGGCATATCGTTGGCATCGAGATTCTCGCGGTCAGCAAACGCGGCAACACGTTACCAGTGAAGCAGGCCGCGTAGGTCGGATCAAGTGGGAATACGCGTCGCCCGCGACCCGCCCCCGACTTGCCCCAAGATTCGCCCGACCGGAGCGTTGCCATGATCAACCTGACCGTTCCTATTCCCGAAGGCGCCTTCTCCGCCCTGCGTCTGGACCCGCCTGGACTGGCGCGGGAAATGCGCCTAGCCGCCGCTATCCAGTGGTACGCCCAAGGAAGGATCAGCCAGGACCCTCGCCGCTAATCGAAATGCGCCCACTTGCGCTAAGAAAAGCGGACCCACCCAGTGCGCACTGGATGACTGAACCGTTTGGGTCGTTGGTGAAGGGCAAGGCTGGCCGTCGTCACGGTCCGGTTCCCCCCAGGAACCGGGCCGTGACGACGGGCCTAACAGCGGGCGCGGATCAGCGTGGGGCGGGAGCGTCGGCCGGCGCGGCGGGGGCGCGTAAGGACGGCCCCGTCAGGCGCAGGGTGATGCAGTGGTGTTGCAGGCGGTCGAGCAGGGCATCGACCAGGGGCTTGTTGCGGAACAGGTCGTACCACTGGTCGAAGTCGAGGTTGGTGGTGATCAGGGTACTCTTGCGGGCGTAGCGCTGTTCCAGGAGCTGGAATAGGGCGTTGGCGTGCTCGGGCTTGAGGTTCATGTAGCCCAGTTCGTCCACGACCAGCACGTCATAGGCGGCCAGGTGCTTGAGCAGGCGGGTGGTGGAGTGGTCGGCGAGCGAGGCATAGAGCGCATCGATCAGGTCCTGGGCGTTGTAGAAACGGCCGCGGTAGCCGTTGACCAGGGCCTGGCGTAGCAGGCCGATGGCCAGTCCCGTTTTGCCGGTGCCGGGTGGTCCGATGAGGACCAGATTCTCGGCTCGGTCGATGAACCCGAGTCCCGCCAGGGCGCGGATGTGTGAGGCGTCCACCGTCGGTTGGCGGTCGAACGGAAAGGTGTCCAGCGACCAGTCCCAGGGCAGGTGGGCCTGGTGCAGGCGATAGGCAAGGCTGCGCTCCTGGCGGTGACGATGCTCCTCACGCAGCAGGCGCAGCAGCACCGCCGCGGGCGGATCGCCGGCCTGTTCGGCGGCATCGAGCACCGTGTCCAGGGTCTCACGCATCCCGGCGAAGTGCAGTTCGGCGAGCAGGGTATGAATGGCGGCGCGCATCAGTCGGCCTCCGGAAGCTGGAAGAAGTCGCCGCGCACCTGCTTGAGGATCAACGACTCCAGGCGGGCCAAGTCATACAGGCCATAGGTTAGGGCCTGGGCGATGGCGCTGAGGAAGGGGTCTGACGGGTAGGTGCGTTGGAACTGCAACAGGCGCTTGAGCCGGGCCGCCCCGCGCCCCGGGGCATGCGCGACCAGGGCCTGGACATACTGCGCCAGCACCGGCGGGGCGTCGGTCAGCAGCGCCTGCTGTGCCGGGGGTGGGTCGCTACGCCGGGGGCGCAGCGGGCCATGATGACCGGGCGTGGTGAGGCGGCGGTCGCGTTGACCGATGGCCCGCGGATGGCGGGCCACCTCCTTACCCTGACAGCAGACCACCACCGTGTCGAAGTACTGGTAGACCTCCACCGCTTTGCCGAGCAGCCGCTCGGGGACGGAATAGCGGTTGGTCTCCAGGCGCACATAGCCCTCGGTATCGACCACCCGGTGGGCAATGAGACACACGGCTGGCTGATGGACCGGCAGCGGCCGTAGCGCCGGGCGTTCCTCCTCGAAGGCCGCCCGTGGGGCGGTGCCCAGTGAGCGCTTGACCTTCTGGTTGGCGACCGTCTCACACCAGGCACGCGCCTGGACGTTCAGGTCCGGCCAGTCGGCAAAGGTGCGCCCGGGCAGGAAATTATTTTCCACATAATGAAAAAGCCGCTCGATATGCGCTTTGCGGTCAGGATTCCCGATGGCATGGGGCACGAACTGGACCCCGAAGCGCTGCCCGAAGTGTTCCATGGGGGCGGCGATGATCGCCCCCGGTCCACTGCCAGCGGTCACCAGGACGCTGGTATTGTCGATGGTACAGCGAGCGCAGGTCCCGCCCAAAAAGGCAAAGGCATCCTGAAGGAACACCTGCGCCTCGAACCGGGTGAAGCGCGGGTAGTACTGGATGAAGGCGTAGCGGCTGAAGCCCAGGATGAGCCCGGCACACTGGGCGGTGACCGCCACCCCCGCGACCTGCAGGCGGTGCGGGGAGGTGTCGTGCTGCATCTCCTGCCCCGGCGCGAAGTCGTAGTGCCCGACCCGCGCCGGTGATGGCTCACGCAACTGGGCCTGGCGCACCCAGTGGGTCAGGGTGCTGTAGGGGACCTCCTGGCTATGGCGCTCGCGCAGCAGCTCCTGCATCCGCACCACGTTCCCCCGCGTCTCGCAGTAGAGCGCGGGCAGCGTCGAGGTGAGTGCGGGCGAGTGCGTGGCTGGTGGCCTGTTGCGCGGGGGTCGCGGCGCGCCCTGCGTCAGCACCCGGCGTACCGTGGGGCGCGAGTGCCCCAGGGTCCGGCTGATCTGGCGCACGCCCATCCCCTTGGCGTGCAGTTCGATGATCGTCTGGCGTTGCGGTTCGGACAACATGTGCGTCCTCCTGGAACGGTTGACGCAGACGCTCGACGGTCTGCGCGGTCTTTGCCACGGCCGTGCCCAGGGCCTGCCAGGTGGCGGCCGGGGGGCGCGGGTCGAGCAAGGGCGGCAGGGTCTGGGCCAGGCCTTGGAGTTGTCGGCACAGGCGCTGCAACTCGGCCAGCCACTGCCGCTCGGGGTCGTGCGCCGTGGCCGGGGTCTCCGGGGTCTGCAAGGCCTGGATGAACAGCCGCGGATGGGCCACCAGGCGGGCGCGCGTGGTGCGGTTGGCCTGACCGTAGTGGCGGTACCAGGTGACCAGTTCCCGCGTGGACAACGGCTCACTGCGCAGGGCGGTGAGTAACGCCTCGGCATCGGGCGCGTTGGCGCGCGCCAACGGCACGAACACCCGGCTGGCCGCCCAGGTCGAGAGCACGCCCTGGCGCACCGCCTCCTGCACCGGCTCGGACAATGCGCGCAGCAGCGCCAGACGCCGGCTGACCCAACTGGGGTCCTGGCCCAGGGCCGTGGCCAGGGCGCGTTGGCTCAACCCCTCGGCCAGCGCCGCCGACAGCAACCAGGCCTGCTCAATGGGCTCGAACGCCCGCCCCTGGCGGCGGGCCAAGAGTTGTACCAGGGCCGCCGACAAGGGACCGTCCCAGACCTCGACCTGGGCGGTATCGCGGCCCAGTCGAGTGAGTGCCGCCCAGCGCTGGTAGCCATCGACCAAGACGAAACGCTCGCCCTGCGCCACGACCACCAACGGCACGCGCTGGCCGTCGGCGTCGATGCCGGCCATCAGCCGACGCACCTGCTTCGGGCGCTGGACCCGGGTCTGGGTAAAGGGCGTCTCCAGCCGATGCAGGTCCAGTTCAGTGCCGTTGAGGGGGGCGGTGTTCATGGCCCATACGCTAGCCGCAACCCCCGGCCAGGACCATGGAGTCCTCTCTTTGCAATCACCCGTCAGCGCGTCTGGGGTGCGTCTACAGCGCTGAGTAAAAACAGGTTTCCAGCATTGACACGTCCACATTTGCAATCCGTCGCAGGCCACGGCTCTACGTGGTAAGTGCCTGCCACCAAAACGCTTTCACGCGTCCACGCGTCCTCATTTGCAATCACCCCCGCCGCCCGGCGCTGAGCGTTGCGCGCCCCCTGCGCCCGGCGGTTGCGTGCCACGTAGTCGGGGTGACCCTCCCGCCAGGCGCGCCAATACTGCGGATGCGCCTGCGCCCAAGTCTGCTGGGCGGCTTGGTCGTTGGCGCGGTAGTCCGGATCACTGGCTCGCTTGGCACGCTGCCAGTCGCGCTTGCGCGCCCGCTGGCAGGCTGGCTGCGAACAATAGGTCTGGGTCGGGTTCTGGCGACGCGGCCGAAACGGCTGGCCGCAGCAGCAACAGCAGGACGCGTGGCTCATCTCTCCCACCGATCAGCAGGGTGCCTCGCGGTGCAAGTGTGTCCGGCCTCGCGAAGGGGGGGTGAGCGTGGGGACTTTTCGCTTAGCGCAGACCCTTAGGCGCCAAGGGGTGGGACCGTTTTCTTAGCAGAGGGTGGGGCATTTCCGATTAGCGTTGACG
>Ga0247842_10004526_pt1 | contig 17298 bp, 16 predicted proteins | sample LaCruzMarch2015__3_FD_192411 | JGI IMG/M metagenome (GOLD analysis project Ga0247842, IMG submission 192411) | Freshwater microbial communities from meromictic Lake La Cruz, Castile-La Mancha, Spain - LaCruzMarch2015_19m | ecosystem: Environmental > Aquatic > Freshwater > Lake | place: Spain...
TAGTTGATGGAACTGCATTTTCAGGACAGTCAGTAGAGGAATTGGAAGCACAGCTTAAGGAATTAGGATTTGCATTTGATGGAAAGGAGACAATGTACAATGGAATTACTGGAAAGAAAATGGAATCAAAGATTTATGTTGGAAATATGTATTATTTGAAATTGAAGTACATGGTAAAGAACAAGTTGCAGGCAAGAGCTTCTGGAAAAGTTGCCTTGTTGACAAGACAGCCAATTGAAGGAAGAGCTAGAGGAGGAGGACTTAGATTAGGAGAGATGGAGCAGCAGGCACTTGCAGGACATGGAGCCTCATTGTTGTTGAAGGAAAGATACGATTCTGATAAAACTACAATTTATATTTGTAAAGAATGTGGACATATGACATTTGAAGATACCATAAGAAATAAAATCGATTGTGGAATTTGTGGTGGAAACGATGCAGAGCCTATAGAGGTATCCTATGCATTTAAATTGCTAGTTGATGAACTTCTTGGATTGGGAGTACATACAACTTTCGAACTAAAGAATAAATACGAACAATGAACGAACATTTTAGAAAACAAGTAAAAGCATTGAAGTTTGGTTTGCTTAGTCCTGAGAAGATTAAGAAATTGGCAACGGCAAAAATAGTTACACCTGAATTGTACGACATCGACGGATTCCCAGTTGATGGAGGACTTATGGATTTGAGATTGGGAGCAATAGATCCTGGAGTAAGATGTAGAACTTGTGGAAAGAGAGTTAAGGAATGTCCTGGACACCCTGGATGCATTGAACTTGCTAGACCAGTATTTCACATTAAGTATATTCCATTGATTGAATTATGTTTGAGAAGCTTCTGCCCATACTGTGGTAAATTAACTTTGAGTGATGAGAAGCAAAAGACATATTCAATTTCTGAAAGAGCAAAGAAAGCAAGAGACGCAAAGAAGTGTCCTCATTGCAATGAAACTATTGAAAGAATCAAATTGGAAAAGCCAAGTACATTCATGATGGGCAAGAAGAGAGTTTCTGCCATTGAAATAAGAGATAGATTGGTTCATATTCCTGATGAAGAATTGAAGAAGATTGGAATAAATTCTTTAACATGCAGACCTGAGTGGGCAGTTTTGGCTTTGTTGCTTGTTCCTTCAGTTACAGTAAGACCTTCAATTACTTTGGAATCTGGAGAAAGATCTGAGGACGACTTGACACACAAGCTTTCAGATATTATAAGAGCTAATCAGAGATTATGGGAGAACTTGAATGCTGGAGCTCCAGAAGTTATTATTGAAGACCTTTGGGATTTGTTGCAATATCACATAACTACATTCTTCGATAACAACGTCACAAGAATTCCTCCTGCAAGACACAGATCTGGACAGCCATTGAAGACAATTACTGAAAGAATTAAAGGAAAGGAAGGAAGAATAAGACATAATCTTGCTGGAAAGAGAGTAAACTATTCTGCTAGAACTGTCGTAAGCCCAGATCCATTCATAAAGATGAATGAAATTGGAATTCCTTTTGAAATTGCAAGAGTAATTACCGTTGCGGAGACTGTTACTTCTTTGAATGCTGAAAAGATGAAGGAGATAATCAGGAAGGGAGAGGAATATCCTGGAGCCAACTATGTTATTAGACCTGATGGGAAGAGAAAGAAAATTACAAAAGAATTAATGGAAGAGTTATGTAATGAAATCTCTCCTGGATACAAGGTTGAAAGACATTTGGTTGATGGAGATATTGTTCTTTTCAACAGACACCCAACTTTGCACAAGCAGGGACTTATGGCTCATTATGTTAAGGTTCTTCCATACAGAACATTTAGATTACATCCTGCTGCAGCTGCTCCTTATAACGCTGACTTCGACGGAGATGAAATGAACATTCACTCCCCTCAAACTGAAGAAGCTAGAGCTGAGGCAAAAGTTCTTTTGGATATTAATGCAAATATTATTTCTTCAAAGAATAATATGAACTTGTGCGGAACAATTTCAGATTCTATAACTGGAGCATATTTGTTAGGAAAAGATTCATTGTCAAAAGCTGATGCAGATATGTTGCTGTACTCTGCTGGAATTATGAATTCTTCTAAGAGCAAGAATATTTCTGGAATGGATGTTTTCTCGCAGGTAATTCCTAAGGGAACAAGCATAAAGATGCCAAGTGAGATAACCGGAACAAGTACATTTGGAACTGAGGATGGAAAAATGGTTAAGATTATTGATGCAGAGCTTGGAAGAACAGCAACTGTTGATGCAATAAATAAGTCATTTACAATTGGAGCATTATATTTGTCTAGAAAGGGATACACTCTTTCTTTGGAAGATTTGAACGTTTCTGATAAGGTTAAGCAGATGACTCAGGAAATTATAGGTGAAGCTGAGAAAAAGACTTCAGACTTAAGTAATCAATTTATTGATGGGACTCTTGTTCCTCTACCTGGAAAGACATTGGAAGAAACAAGAGAAACAAAGATATTGCAGGTATTGAACGAAGTAAGAACGGAAGTTGCTAAAGTTGTAAAGGCTAACTTCCCAGTGGATGGAAATGTTAACAAGATGATTACTCCTGGAGCTGCAGGTAGCATGTTGAATATCACCCAGATTGGTTGTGTTGTAGGTCAGCAGGCTCTTGGAAGCAAGAGAATTAGTTTCGGATATAATGATAGAACTCTTTCATTCTTCAAGAGAAATGATCTTGGAGCTGAAGCACATGGATTCATAAAGAGTTCATATTTCAAGGGATTGAAGCCAACTGAATTCTTCTTTGGAGCAATTACTGGAAGAGATTCACTTATGGACACTGCTCTTAGAACTCCTAAGTCTGGATATTTGTATAGAAGACTGGTTTCTGCATTGCAGGACTTGAAGGTTGAATATGACGGAACGGTAAGAGATGCCTCTGAGAATATTGTTCAGTTTATCTATGGAGATGACGCAAAGGATACTGCCAAATTACATTTGAAGGATTCCAAGATGGTTCCTGGAGAGGCTGCAGGAGTTATTACAGCACAATCTTTCGGAGAAGCTTCAACTCAGATGGTATTGAGAGTATTCCACCACGCAGGAGTTTCTCAAATGCAGATTACTGAAGGACTTCCAAGATTAATTGAAATTCTCGACGCTAGAAAGTTGCCTTCAACTCCAATGATGGAATTGTATGTTGATAAGGAACATAATAATGAAAAGGACGCTAGAGTTGTTGCTGAGAAACTTAGAGAAGTTAAGCTTATGGAAATTACATCTGAGATAAAGATCGATTTCGCAAATAAGAAGATTGAAATTGTTTTGGATAATAAGGCATTGAAGAGTGTTCATGCTGGCGCTTCAACCATAGCTGATAGATTGAAGGATAAGGGATTCCAGGTAAAGGTCTCCGATGTAAAGCTTTCAATTTCTGTTCAGGATTTGGACTTCAAGGCAATATACAAGTTGAAGGAGAAATTGAAGGAAACTGCAGTCTCTGGAATAAAGGGCGTTGAGCAGGTTCTTGTTACACATAGAGAGGGAAGTTATATTATTCTTGCTTCTGGTTCTAATCTTAAGGAAGTTAGAGAAGTAAAGGGAATAGATCCAAACAGAGTAAGTTCAAACGATATTCATGACGTTTCAAATGTTCTTGGAATTGAAGCTGCAAGACAAACAATAATGAATGAAATAAAGAAAGTTATTGAATCTCAGGGTCTTGATATCAATGAGAGACACATTAAGTTGATTGCAGATGCAATGACTTCATCTGGAGCTGTTAAGGGAGTCACAAGAATGGGAATTATCTCTGATAAGGCTTCTATTCTTGCTAGAGCTACATTCGAAACACCTGATAAGCAATTCGTTACTGCTACAATACAGGGTGGAAGAGATGAATTGAAGTCCGTTATCGAAAATATCCTATTGAACCAACCTATTCCAGTTGGAACAGGTCTTCCAGGATTATTGGTGAGGGTTACTGGACAGCTTGCAAGAAAGGAAAAGAAGTAATTCTAGGATTGTTTTATTTTAAATTATTTTTAATCATTTTAGTATTTTTTATGGTTTTACCGACGGGAAATTAATAGATAGATTTATAAACTAGTTTATTAAAATATTATTAGAGGATAATTAATTTATTTTAATAGAAAAATGGCAACAATAGATATGCAGACAATGCGTTATATCAATATTCTTGATAGAACATCAAGGGTTAAGACTACCAAGTGTTTTAATTTTAATAATACTATTTTGTTTGCTGTTCCTAGAGCAATGGTTTCACAGGCAATAGGTCCTGGAGCTTCAAATATTAGAAATATGCAGGAAACTTTGGGAAAAAGAATTAAAATAATTGCAGAAGCCAATGGAACAGATGATGCTGTAAGATTTCTTAATGATGTCATTGAACCTATAAAGTTTAAGTCATTGGAAATAAAAGATAATCAGTTGATTATAACTGCAGGAAGCATGCAGAATAAGGCTGCTCTGATGGGAAGAAATAAAACTAGATTTGCGGAATTGGAATTGATAATCAAAGATACTTTTCATTTGGAATTTAAGTTGCTTTAGCAACTTAAATTAGGGTCGTGGGAAATATTTATTTGCTTTTTGTCTTTACAAAGGTTTAAATAGCGTTTTTCAAATCTTAACAGGTTGATTTTAACATGGAAACTACAGATAAACCACCTATAAACTATACATTTGATATTAAAGATAGTTTGAACCCTAACGAGGCAATGGATCTTGCAGTAGAGCAGGGAGCGCATAGTTTAGTTTTATTTCCAATTAGTGCATCAAGGCATGGCACAGATAGATTAAACGTTTGGTATAGAAGGCATTATATGGGAATTGCTGCAGTAAATGGAAAACCTGAACCAATTGCAGCAGTTATAATTCAGGGAACCAGACTTTTGCACAGATCTAGAGATTCTGATTTGAAATTGGATATTGCAAGAAGGAGCCAAGAGTTAGCAGCTAATTTAGCTGCAGCATATCTTAGAATCGGAGATTTTGCTTTGGAATTAGGAGAACTTGCTTCTGAAAATGGCATTAAGGTTTGTAGACCTCGAGGAAATATGAAAGATCTTTCATTAGGTCATGAGTATTGTACAAAGAGACACTTGTATGTTCCGGAACATCAACTGGAGCAGGCTTTAGCAGATATTGTGTGAGATGGAAGTAATTTTATCGTCTATAAGTATAAATTAGAATAACGGAAGCTTTAAAAAGCAAAAAAGTCAAAGGATAAATATGGGATTAATGTCAGCAAGGAAAATAATGAAGGGAAGAAAGAAATTTAGATGGAGTCAGAAGGCTCATAAGATTAGATCTCTTGGGGTTAGAGTTAAGGCAGACCCATTGGAAGGAAGACATCAGGCTAAGGGAATTGTAATTTCTAAATTCCAAAAAGAAGCAAGACAGCCAAACTCAGCAATGAGAAAGTGCTGCAAGGTTCAGTTAATTAAGAATGGTATTTCTGTTGGAGCATTTATTCCTGGAAATTTGGCTCAAAAATTTGTAGATGAACACGATGAAGTTATAATTCAGAGAATTGGTGGAAGATCTGGAAGACAGAAGGGAGATATTCCTGGAATCAGATTCGCAGTAATTAAAGTAAACGATCAGCCATTGCACTTATTGTGGAAGGGCAAGATAGAGAAGGGAAGAAGATAATGGCAGAGCAAAATTTAGTTCAATTTAAGATTTTTGATTTGTATGATGTTTCTGCAATTGAAATAAAAGATCCTGCTCTTAGACCTTATTTGAATTTGTCTCCAAAGTTACTTTTGAAGTCAAGGGGAAAGATAAAGCAGAAATTGGCAAAAATTAATTTCAATATTGTTGAGAGACTTGCTGGAAGATTGCAGGTTCCTGGACACGTTGGAAAGAAGCACAAGATAATTACTTCCTGGAGTTCTGGAAAATATAATAAAAATATGGCTCTTGTTCTTGAGACAATGGATATAATTGCTAAGAAAACCGGAAAGAATCCAGTTCAAGTTCTTGTTACAGCAATTGAAAATGGTTCTCCAAGAGACGAAGTTACAGTTATTGAACATGGAGGAGCAAGATATCCTCAGGCAGTTGATTGTAGCCCTGTGAGAAGAATTGATTTGGCTATTAGATGGATTGTTCAAGGAGCATATGGTAAATCATTCGGAAAGAAAACAAGAATGACTGAAGCACTTGCAAATGAAATAATGAAGGCAAGTGAAGCAAGCGGAGAAAGTTTTGCCAGAAACAAGGCAAATGATTCTGAGAAACAGGCAGATTCTGCTAGATAAATATCCATATTCTTGTTTTGGAAAGAGTTAAAAATACATAAAACTATGAGTATTTATTAAAATGAGGTTGGTAAATGTTTTATTTTGTGCAACGTTTATTATAATTCTATTAGCTAGTCTTGGTGTTGCTCTAGAAAGCGGAATGTGTGTTAATTCGGTTGTTACTAGTATTGTTCCCTCTTCTATAGAGGCAGGTAAAAACTTTACTGTTGGAATAGAGATTAGTGGTTGTGGGGCAGTGGATCCAGGAAATATTATTTTTTCTTTGGAAAAAGTAAGTTCATTTATAAGTGTACAAGAGCCACCTACAATTGAAGTGGGTTCCTTGGAATATGGCAATAGTAAAAGGTTTATTATTTATCATATGAGGACGTCAGAGGATATTGAACCAGGAACTTACTATTTTGAAACAAAATTAACCTATGGTGAAGGAAATTCTATTAGTGAACTCGGGAATTTTTCAGTTGATGTTTTATCGGACAGGCCTTCTCTTACGGTATCTGGAATAAAAACAGATCCAGATAGAATTTATCCAAATCAAGATGTGGTTATAACTATGAAAATTCAAAATGATGGGCTTGGAGATGCAAAAAGTGTTCGAGTCAAATTAGATGGTCTTGATTTTGAAGGAGTAAAGGAGGCGTATCTTGGGCAGATAAAGACTGGAGAGGAGCTTCCTGCGAGATTTGTTCTAAGATCTGCAAAGGATGGACCATATACTTACAATATTAAGGTGTTCTATGATTTTGCAGGAAACGGAGAAATGGTACAATATCCTGCAATGACCTATGTATTTTTTGAACTTAATCCTCTATATTGGATTATTCCTTCCATATTAGTAATAGTTGTTCTTGCACTTGTCTATGTTAGAAAGCTAAGGGCAGGTAAAGGAAATGAAGACGACTAATCAGAATATTGTTGCTTTTCAGGTTGCATTATTTCTTGCATGGAAAAGTATTATTAAAAATAAAGGAAAAGTTTTTATGACTATTTTTGTAATTTCCCTTGGTTTTATTAGTTCAATTATCGTTTATGGAATGTTACAGGATACGGGTTTTAAAATAGAGCAAAATTTTATTGACACTACTTTTGGAGATATTATTTTGGAACCATTTGGACATTCTGTGAAAATAGAGAATGTGCCTAATGTTATGGCTAAAATAAACAGTTTGCCAGATATAGAAGGTGCTGCTGCAATAAATATTCTGCCTGGAAGGTTATATGATAATGGAGGGAATTATATTTCTACACAGATACTCGTGATTAAGCCTAGTGATTTTGAAAGAGCATCCCAAATTAGTACCTTTTTGTATCGGGGTGATTATTTGACTGAGAGTGAAAAGCAAGGAATATTTATGGGTTGTTTAAATCTTAAAACTTGTTCTGAATTTGCTGATTCGATGCCTAGTATTGATGTGGAAGTTGGAAAGAAAGTAAATGTTGTTTTTGGTACGGGGGAAACTGCCGAGTTGGAATTGGTTGGAAATTATAAGCATAGTTTTGCTAATGTGGAAAATATAAATTTAATGACTGAAGAGAGTGCGAAAGCGATATTCCCTAATTTTGACGATACAAAAGCGGATTTTATAATAATAAGGACACAAAATAGAGAGATTGTGCCTAGTGTTTTGAAAGAGCTTTCATTTCTAGATATAAATGCAAAAATTTCAGATTGGAAAGAAAAACTTGCTTTTTATTCACAAACAGTTGATAGTTTTAATATTGTGGGGAATTTATCATTTTTAATAGGCGTTGCAGTATCGATAATTAGTGTATATATCATTATTTATATAAATGCACTAAGTAAAAAAGTTCAGATAGGAATAATGAGAGCAATAGGAATAAGAGCAAAAATAATTTCTCTTTCTTATACTTTGCAAGGGTTTTTCTTCGGCATACTGGGTGCAGTTTTTGGAGTAATCTTAACATATGTTATGATTGGTTACTTTTTGATAAATCCAATATATAGTTCAATAGGTAATTTAGTTCCAAAGGTCACAGCGGGAATGCTTTCAATTGTAGCAATTGCCATAATCACTTCTTCTACTCTAACAGGATATTTAGCTTCCAGAAGAATAATTAAACAAAATATCTTAAAATCTCTCTCCCGTGAATAAAAAAATAATAAAAGTAAAAGGATTGGTAAGGACCTATAGAAAAGGAAAAGTTAAGACCTATGCAGTTAGAGGTGTGGATTTTGAGTTGAATGAGGGCGATTTCGCAGCACTTATGGGTCCGTCTGGCTCTGGAAAAAGCACCATACTTCACCAGATAGGCATTTTGGATAAACCTACTGAGGGGAGAATAATAATTGAAGGAGAGGATATAAACAATTTAAGTGAGGGTCAAAAAACAAGGTTTAGACTTGAGAGAATAGGGTTTGTATTTCAACAGTACGAATTAATTCCTGAATTAACTGCCCTGGAGAATGTTTATCTTCCTTTAATGGTTAACAAAGGAAAGGATAAGAAAACTTTGGAGCTTTGCAGAAAGATTTTGATTGATTTAGACTTGGGTGAAAGAATGGAACATTATCCCCATGAATTGTCTGGAGGGGAGCAGCAGAGAGTATCCATTGCAAGGGCGTTGGTTAAAAATCCAAAGATTATACTTGCGGATGAACCAACTGCAAATCTCGATTCGGAAGCGGGGAGAAAGATTATGTCTATCTTAAAACAGCTGAATAAAAAATACAAAATTACCATCGTTGTGGTAAATCATGAAAGAGAGTTTGAGAAATATTTCAATAAAATTATATGGATTAAAGACGGGCAAATTGAAAAAATAGACAAATAAAATTATCCGATTAGTTTGTAATCTCCAGAAGGTATTGGAATGTAGACTCCGTTTGCACGTGAAAATCCAAGTCCCTCTTTTGGCGGGGTTTTGCCCAGGGTTCTAAGAGTTTGATTCGCTAAAAATGCAGTTGATTCCATGTGGCCCACTATAAGATATTGTATGTATGGGATTTTTTTCATTAAATCCAAAACTATTTGATAGTCTTTAGCTGAAAAATCTCCCTTTGCTAATTCAGGAGATGTAAAAAGCATTCTGCCTTGAATTAAATCTACAGGGTCTAAGCTATCTGCAACGTGAAAAGCAGTTTCTATTGTTGGGCGAGAATGGGAAGTTATTATTCCTAACTTGCCATCTTCACGCATTAGCGCTTTTATTTGTGCTATTGCTGGTTGAAGTTTTGTTCTGCCCTCCTCTGTTAGCCTGTCCTTTGTACAAAAACTATGTCTTAGAATGAAGAGACTTTCCAAATCGCCAAGTTGACCCATTGAATAGTTGAGAATTTAGGGTTTAAATATAAATTGATGGTAGAATATAATTATTAAATAACGAGAGTTGGTATTTTATTAAAAGAGGGTAGGTGTTGTTAAATCTTAGGGACTTATAGCCATATTCTCCTGTCCTGTTAAGTTCGGGACTTTTTGTTTAATTGAGTTTAATAAAATTGTTTCCCAAGCATTGCCCTTAACGCCTATTCCACATCTTTCAGCAGGAGTTAATTTATCTTTTACTCCTTTTCTAACAAAATTATGAAAGACTTTGAAGCCATCAGCGTAAGTTTGAGTTTCATTTATTCCCCTTCTAACCTTGTCAAATTCTTTCTGATGTCCGTTTAAGTTTTCTATCTCGTTATTGTTTATTTCTTTTCTGTGTCCTTTGATTGAAGTAAATTTAACTTTCCTTTCATTTCCCCAATTTCTAAAAGTCTTTCTACATCCGTCTTGATAACCAGCATAACCATCTACTATAATTTGATATGGTATTTTTCCGTTCTGCTTATATGCTTCGGTAAAAACCTTTTGAGCATCTGTGCTTTTTCTTGAATGTCCTGATAGTCTTGAAGCAAGTAAAAATTTAGTTTGCTTATCCATAACATTCCATTTATATTCATAATCTGCACCTTTCTTCCTATTTCCTTTTTTTGTTCTGACCATAGTTTCATCTGCATTCCATATATTGCCTTGACTTTGAGGTTGTATTGTTTTCCCATAGTTTTCCATTATCTCACTAAATTTCAAAACCCAATTTCTTATAGTAATATGAGAAATAGACAAGCCATAAAAATCTTCAAATTGTGCAGAAATATCCCTATAACTTAATCCTCTGTAATAACAATCCATAGCCAAACATACTAACTTAGCGTTTCCTTTTATCTTTGGAATTGGACTTAACACAAATCTTTTTTTACAATCCTTACAGCTAAACCTTTGTTTTTCTCCAATTTGAGTTAATCTTATACCCCTCTTAATCAAGTTTTCAGATGAACAGAAAGGGCATACATCTTTTTGTGGTTGCTCTATAATTAACTCTATTTCTTTTTTTACTGGGCTTTCTTCTACTTCATAAGCAGTTTTTAATTTCTCAAAGATAAGGATAGCTTTAATGTGCTTACAATAAAGATTTTTACCATGACATCTTCGCTTAAAGTCCTCACACTCGCAAGAATAAGCGTCTATATGTGTTACTCTATATTTCTTGTCTGAATTTTGAGATGGGACTAAATAAGTAAATTCGTCAAGCGTTTCAGGGTTTCCTTTTTGTAGGATTGCCTTTGCTCTTTCATTTCTCCAATCAGAGAAATTTTTAATATATTCTTGTGTGTTTTCCATAAGTAGTATAGTAATACCTACTACTTAAACCTTTCGGTTGTATTATTGTATATATCGTAGTATAGTAATATTTAAATAGGGTAATTCCCATAATAATCTATGGAGAGGACAACTATATCTATTAAGATTGACCCTGCAATCTGGAAAGAAGTGCAACATAGATGTATAGATGAAAATAAAGAATATTCTACCTATGTTGAAGATGCTTTGAAAGAAGCGTTAAAAAAGAAAAAGTAATTTTCTAAAAACTCGTCGTAACTAAAAAGGAATAGCTTTCCTATACAAACATTTAAGAATACCTATCCCGTAACTTTTTTAGGGAAACGTTAATATGGTTAATGAAGCAAAAACAGAAGGATTAGTTAGAAAAATTTTGGAAAAGTTTAAAGAAAAATTTGAGGAAGAAGAAAATAATTTTGTGATTATAGAAGAAAAGATGTCAGATAATCCGAAAATAGATAAATTGCTAAAAACTGCTTCTAAAAAAGGAGACGGGGCAGGTTATCCTGAATTTATAATTAGTTTTCCAAATAAAGAATTATTGATAGTTATTGAATGCAAGGCAGATATTAAAAAACATAAGAGTAAAAATTTTGATAAATATTCTGAATATGCTGTTGATGGGGCTTTACTTTATTCTTCATATCTATCTAAAGAATTTGATGTTATTTCTATTGGAGCATCAGGGGAAACACAAACAGAATTACTAATTGATACTTATTTGCAGATTAAGGGAGAAAAGAAAGCAAGAGATTTAAACATAAAAAAGATTTATGATTTTGAAAGTTATTTTAATTTATTGAAAAAAGATACTATGAAAGAAAAATTTGATTTTCAAAAGTTAATGGAATATTCAAGAGTTCTAAATCAAAATTTAAGAGATAATTTTGAATTTGAAGACAATCTAAAACCTCTTATTGTTAGTGGTATTCTTCTTGCTTTAGAAGATAAAGGTTTTTGTTTGGCTTATCCTACAAAGGAAAAACCTTTAGAAATTGCAGATTTGATAATTAACACCGTTAAAGAAAGATTAGATAGAGATAATATTAAAGGGGCAAAACAAAGCACAATAGTCCAGACCTATGGTTTTATGAGAACAAATACAAAAATTATAAATGAAAAAAATAAAGATGGTTCTCAAAATACTCACTTAAAAGATTTAATTAAAGATATAGAAGAAAAAGTTAGTCCTTTCTTACAAGATTATAAGCAATATGATGTTATCGGAATATTTTATAATGAATTTTTGAGATATGCTAATGGTGATGGTGGCTTGGGAATTGTCTTAACTCCAAAACATATAACTGAATTATTTGTAGATTTAGCCGAAGTAAATAAAGACAGCGTTGTAATAGATAATTGTTGTGGAACGGGTGGATTTTTAATAAGTTCTATGAAAAGAATGGAAGATTTAGCAAAAGGAGATAAGACAAAAGTTAAAGAGATACATATTAAACAACTTTTAGGAATTGAAGATAATCCTAAAATGTTTTGTCTTGCTTGTTCAAATATGATGTTAAGAGGAGATGGTAAGTCGAATATATTTCAACAAGATTGTTTCCAAATGCCTGAAGCAGATATTAAAAAATTTAAGCCAACTATCGCTTTTCTTAATCCCCCATATTCAAAAGAGAACGGACATAAAGAATTAGAATTTGTTTGGAATGCTTTAAGTTATTTAGAACCTCACGCTACTTGTATTGCTATTCTTCCACAATCTTGTGCTATGAATACAAAGAAAGGAAATGAAAATGTTAAAGAAAGAATATTAGAACATCATACATTAAAAGCAGTTATGAGTATGCCTGATAAACTATTTGATGATAGCGAGAAAAGTGCAGTAACTTGTGTAATGGTTTTTGAAGCACATAAACCTCATTCTGATAATACTAAAACTTGGTTTGGTTATTGGAAAGAAGATGGTTTTATTAAAGTTAGACCTTATGGAAGAATAGATTATAGGCATCTTTATCAAGATAAAATAAAGAAATTTTGGTTAGATAGTTATTTTGGTAAAAAAGAAATTGATGGTTTTTCTATTTTTAGACACGTTAATGGTAGTGATGAGTGGTTAGTAGAACCTTACATTAAAACTAATTTTGAAGGTATGAAAGATAAGGATTTTGAAGATACATTAAGAGAATATTCTACTTTTCTTTACTACAATAAATTAACTGATAAGGTTTCAAAAGAGAGTTTAAACAAAGATAAGTTAGAATTAGATTTTAGCAAATGGAAAGAAGTAAGATTAGGTTTTGATAAACAAAATTATCCTAATGGCTTATTTGAGGTTATTGGTTCTAAAACAACTGATAAGAAAATACTTGATGATATTCATAAGGGTGGAGAGATAAAATATCCCTTTGTAACTACACAAGCTACTAATAACGGGGTTCGTGATTGGTATGATAAATTTACAGATGAAGGAAATATATTAGTTATTGATAGTGCAGTTTTAGGTTATTGTTCATATCAACCTCTTAATTTTACCGCTTCCGACCACGTAGAGAAATTAAAACCAAAATTTGATTTAAACGTATTCAGGGCTATGTTTTTAACTACAATAATCAATAAAGAACAATATAGATACTCTTATGGTAGAAAGTTCAATCAGGATAGAATAAGAGAAACAATAGTTAAATTACCTTTCAAAGGAAAAGAAATAGATTGGGAGTTTATAGAAGATTACATAAAGGGATTGCCTTATTCGAAGCATTTAGCCATATAAGTCCCTTCACTTAACACCTAAATTAAGTCCCGATAACTTAACAACACCACTAACTTGTGCAGCTCTGAATAGAGTATATAAGTCTGGTGAAGATGATATTGGTTCAAAGTCTTGAAGCATTCTTCTTAATCGAGTCATAGATATTCTTGAGGGATGTGTTGCTCTTTGGACTTCTCTTTGTGGGAGTCTTATTTGATTTAGAAATGAGTATTTATTTGGACTAAGTCTCCTGCTTTCTGTAAGTTGAGTGTATCTTCTTGAAACCATCATTTTCCTTCTAATTTTAGCTATTTAAACATTTACAAATTGATTTCAGTCTTAACTGCAGAAGGGGCTTCTCCACCGTGCCAGGTGTATCTTGGTCTTACTCTAATTGGGTAAATTCTCTCTGAATTGTCGTCAAGGACAATGGCTGAACCTTTCAATGGAGGAAGGTCATCAATTGCTTGTTTTATGTTTTCTAATAAATAGGTTTGCATTATTTCATTTAGTGCTTCAATATCTGGGCGGGCGGTAACTCTATGGGCAATTACTATATCTGATTGGGTCATTGCATCCATGTGAATTTGCCCTGGTTGTTGGGTTGCCATTACCAGAGAAATTCCAGGCTGTCTTCCTTCTCTTAATAATTGGATGAGCGCGTCTGTTGCAGGAGTTTTTCCTGTTTTGGGCAAGAATTCGTGTGCTTCATCTATGAAAATCCAAACCAATGGGTCATCTCTTGTGTTTTTGTAGGAGAGATAGTCTTGTCCGTGTTGAATGGAGGAGATTTCCTCTTTTTTTCTTGCATCTACTCTTGAAGTAAATATTTTTCGGCATACAAGGGAGATTACAAGAGCACGAACGTTGAAAGAACCTATTGAACTGTATACTGATGTGTCTAAAATTGATGTAATTCCTGCTGTGATAAGGTCTTTTATTTCTGTTCCTCCTTCTTTTGCGAAAATTCCCCAGGATTCGGCTGCTTGGAATAGAGATTCTGCTTGAATTTTTGTTTCGGGAGTTGATTTTGTGTCTTTTGCGATTTCTGTTTGAATATCTTTTAGATTAAAATCAGATTTTGATTCTTTTATCCTTGAAAGAGCACGTTCAATTAGGACTGCTGGGAGAGAAGTGAAGTCTAGAGCAAAAACTGAGAGCCAGTCTTCTGCATTTAATTCGGAAGCTTTTAGAGCGAATGTTTCATCGAATGGAATTCCTTGCTTTTGATAGGATTCAATTTTTCCATAGGGGATAAAGACTTTGACTGGGCACTTTTTTGTTTTCAAATCCCAGCTATTTAATAGTGATTTTTCTTTTTCGTTTTCAAATTTCATTGTCCAGAAAATTCCCATAGTGTCAAATATTAGGGAGGCAATGTTTGAGGAGGTTTCAGTTGGTAGGTTGGAGAGTTCTTCGGCTATAACTCCGAGAGAATAGGATTTTCCTGAACCTCTCTTTCCTGCAATCATTACAACGTGTGTTCTTGCAATGTCCATCCAGATTTTATTTGATAGAGAAGTGTATTGACCCATTTTTACATATCCTTTTCCAAGGTATATTATTCCCTTATCTCCGAATTTTGCTTTGTCTGCCGGGTCTCTGCCTAGAATGATATCATATGCCATCTTTTTTACTTTTTTAAATAGGATTAGGGTTTATTAAAGGTTGTTGTGATTGAGAATTTGTTTTAAGTTTTGTCCTCGGATTTAAGATTTATCTTTCAAAAGGTTTTTAAAGCAAGTTTATTTGAAGAAGGAATGGATGAAAAAAAAGAGCATCATTCTCATGGACATCAGAATAAGGATATTGTTGAGATCCCTCTTAGCAGTTTGAAAAAAAGTTTTAAGAATCCATGGTTTATTGTTTCAATTATTCTTGCTTTGGTTGTTATTGGGATGATTTCCTATCCATTATTTTCGGGAGTTGGAAAATCTACAATTGAAACGAATGGATTGGATTTTTTCAATAATGAATTGACTCAGGGTGGAGCGACATTAAATTCAGTTGTTGTTGAATCTGGTTTGTATAGAATGAATATTAATTATAATGGTCAAGTTTTACCTGTTTACTTCACAAAAGATGGGAAGTTTGTTGCGCAGGGTAATGAATTAGTTTCTCTAACTGCTAGTGCTGATACTCCTTCAACTAATACTGCTCAGAAGAAGCCTGCTACGCAGGATGTTCCTAAGTCTGATAAGCCTAAGGTTGAATTATTTGTAATGTCATATTGTCCATTTGGAACTCAGGCTGAGAAGGGAATTCTTCCAGTGTTTAGTGCATTAGGAAATAAGATTGATGGAAATATTAGATTTGTACATTATACTATGCATGGAGAGAAGGAAGATACGGAGAACTTTAGACAGATATGTATAAGAGAAGAGCAGGGAACTAAGTTTAATGCTTATTTGCAATGTACTTTAAATTCAACAAGCACATCTGCGCCAGCGGATCCAGCTGCTTGTATGACTAAGCTTGGAATTGATTCTGCTAAGGTTGCAAGTTGTATTACTGGAAAGGCTGCAGATTATTATGCCGTTGATTCTCAATTGAGTAAGCAATATGGAGTTCAGGGCTCACCTACTTTGGTCATTAATGGTGTCGAGGTAAGTAGCGCAAGAAGTCCTGCTGCTTTGTTGGCAACAATCTGCTCTGCGTTCAATAATGCTCCTGCCGAGTGTTCACAGCAGTTATCTTCATCAAATCCTAGTGCAGGATTTGGATTCAATGCCGGAACAGATTCTGCTGCTGCCAATTGCGGAGTTTAAATTTTTTTATTATAGACGGGACTTTTTTTTGAATAGAAACATTTAAAATATGGATTTATTAGTAATGTTTACCACAATGAACTTAGGAGAATTAAAAGCAGGACAGGGAAAGGTTGACGTTCTTGTAAAAGTTAAGAGCAAGGCTGAGCCTAGGGAGTTTGAGAAGTATGGAAAGCCATTGAGAGTGTGTAATACTGTTGTAAGCGATGATTCTGGAGAAATGTCAATGACTTTGTGGAATGAAGATATTGATAAGATAAATGTTGGAGATAGTGTTAAGATAACAAATGGATATGTTTCTGAATTTAATGGAGCTAAGCAGTTAAGTGCTGGTAAGTTTGGAAAATTGGAAGTTGTTAATGGTGAGGGAAATGCAACTGTAAGCTCAAAGCCTGCTAAGGAAAAGCCTAAGAAAGTCGTTAAGGAAGATGCTGAAGAAGTCGAAGAAGTTGAGTTTTAATTAATCTTTCACAAGTCTTTTAAATCAAATTATTCTAATATCAATATGAAACACGAACTTATTAAATTAAACTATGCCTACGATGCATTAGAGCCGTTTATGGATGCTAAAACTCTCGAGATACATCATGGGAAGCATCATCAGACATATGTGGATAAGCTGAATGTGGCTTTGGTAAATACTCCTGAATTTCAAGGTAAGAAGATTGAGGAACTTTTGATGGATTTGAATGCTGTTCCAGAGAGCATTAGAACTGCTGTTAAAAATCATGGAGGAGGAGTGTTTAATCATAATTTCTTTTGGGAAATAATGACTCCAAATGCAAGAGATAAAGAGTTTAAGGGAAGTATTGTTAAGGCAATTGAAAAGGATTTTGGAAATTTTGATAAGTTTAAAGAGGATTTTTCAAATGCAGCATTGAATAGATTTGGATCTGGATGGGCTTGGCTCGTTTTGAATAAGGGCAAGCTCGAGATATATAGTACGGCAAATCAGGATAGTCCA
>Ga0247842_10004527_pt1 | contig 17291 bp, 2 predicted proteins | sample LaCruzMarch2015__3_FD_192411 | JGI IMG/M metagenome (GOLD analysis project Ga0247842, IMG submission 192411) | Freshwater microbial communities from meromictic Lake La Cruz, Castile-La Mancha, Spain - LaCruzMarch2015_19m | ecosystem: Environmental > Aquatic > Freshwater > Lake | place: Spain...
TTTATAGTTGCGATGAGTGTGGTTTAGTGATAGATAGAGATGCTACAGGATCAAGAAATATTTTTATCAAGAATAGTAGGTTACGCTGTCCTCAAGTTTAGATTTTTCTAGATTTAAAAAAGCGGAATGGATTGGTAGTGGAAGAACATCTCCAATTGGTTGTAAAAAAGACATAAAATATACACACGAAGAACAGTTCTCAGGCCCTGACAAAAACAAAGAAGAAATGAAAAAAATTTTAGAAGAAACATTTAAAAAATTAAAGGAAGAAAATTCTATTGATTGTTTTAAGATTAAACAAACTTATGCTTGAAATTGTCGTAAAATAAAATTGTTGTTAATTTTATTTTCTTATAAATCATACACTCAGCAAATGGTACTAAATTTTGCGAATAACTTTAGATAACAATCGGTTTTAGGAACTCTTATGGTGCATTAAGTGTAAGACCAAATTTTGTTGCAAGATTTTTCGATAAAAACTTTACACCTGGTTCCTTGAGTGTAAACTCATACATTTTGTATATCAGCAATGTACATTTTTGCTCCATACTGTCCGTCCCGCACACTACTGTCGGAACCAATTGCATGTTCAGAAATAGACGCAGAACCGGATCAAGTACCTCTTTCGGATGCATAATCATCAAACATTACTTTTAATTTTGGTTGTATGTAATTTTCTGAACATTTATTTACTCTTGATTTTGTATCGGTAAGAGATTTATCAAACTTTTCTAAATAATTATTCATGACCAAGAATTTATTCAAGAAAAAAAGTCGGAAATGCTCGAAAATATAGAAAATGTTCCAGAAGTATTACCATGTGTTTTTACTCTTTCGCAACGTGAGAAAGAAAGTATTTTGTCAATATCCATAGTAATTTTGGTATACTTAAAAGATGCATTTTGATGTTTATTTGTTTTTCTGCGGTTCCGACAAAACTAATTATTCCTGAAAGAGCAGCAACTAACAAAGCTAATGATCCGTTGATGTATGTCCAGACTTCAGAATTATCTTTGTTACTAGAAAATATGGAAGATGCGGTTACACTGCCTATGATAACTACAGGAATTCCTAATCTTTTGTGCCAGTTTGCATAATAAGAACCGCACAGATAGTGCATTATAGAATAGGTTTTGCTCATTTGTGTTCATTTTTTCAGAAGTTCTTCGTGATATCTATTCCAACTATTTGATATCTACGATGTAATTTTTTGTTTAAATAAACATTTAAATAACTTTTAAAAATAATGTAAAGAGGTTTTTGTATTATTATATTTCTTGTTGTGAAATATAATATATTTTTTTGAAAAACTGTATTGTATTCTTTTACGGTGGAGTAAGTGTAACACCAAATTTTGTTGCAAGATTTTTCGATAAAAACTTTACAGCTGGTTCATTGAGTGCAAAATCATACATTTGTATATCAGCAATATACATGTTTGCTCCATACTGTCCGTCCCGTCCAGCTCCAATACCTATATGTGGAGTGCCGCCATCCAGTTCTGCGTTCCAATAATTACCCGGTCCATGGTTTGTTGAGTTTAACATAACACCGTTCATATACATTTTCGAAGTAGCTGGAGTTATACTCTCGTCGAATGCAAAAACCAGATGTACCCATGTATTATTTATATTGATTGGGTTATTTAAAGCATTTGTGACATGGCTCGCACCCCAGTTGTTAAGGGTATATGTATAATTTTGTAAAGTATTATTATAAATACCCATAAAGAATGATCCCAATAAACTACCATAGCCATAGGTATCGGGTTCTACTGAGCTTATGAAAGCAGCTGCTATATTTGAACCATTTACAGTTGCTTTACACAATATGCTAAATGTGTATTTTGCTGACATGTAGCCCAATCCTTCTGGATATGGAATTAATGCCAACGGTGATGTACCATTAGTAACAGAATTACCAGGCATATACATACAACCTTTATTAATTCCAGAAATACCACTTGGTTTATAATAAAACACTGCAATGCCAGCATTTTGAGGTGCGCAATGAGAAGTACCGCCGCTCTTGTCAAACCATTTTTGAATATTTTCATTTGCAGTTGCTGTTTGCGAAGTCAATGATGTATATTTCGGATCCGAACCATCAAGCCAAATTCTTGGAAGTTCTGGGGTTATATAAAAAGGTTTAGTAGTTAAAATACCTGCATTTGGATTTGTTGTAGTTCCAAGAAGTCCTGTTCCTTCACCGCTCCTTGTAAAAACAACAAAGAAAGCATCACCGGGAAATGAAGGATTTACATTGAAAGATAGTATCGAAGTCTGCGGGTTATATGATGTGACAGTACAATTAAATATTGTAGTTCCTGGAGTCCAATAAGGAGACACTGTGTCCGATGGAACTAAATGTACATTAAAATCATCTTTCGTGTTTCTACTTGTGTTTCCACCAATTATTCTTATTGTACAGGTTGTTGCAGTATTAATTTTAAGAGTATTACCAGTAATTACAGGTATATCAAGGCTTGTTGGCCACGAGTATAAATTAGTAGCTGGAGCAATAGAAAACAGTTTATTTGTAACAGTAGCATTTCCTCCATATGCACCAGCCACCATAGGCATAATTCCTTCTCTGCCCAAAGTTGCTGTTCCACAAGTAGCAACCATTGTAGTCCATGAACCAGTTGCTCCTGTATTGCTAGCTTCGAATATAAATGCTGCTCCACGTACATCACAGTACATATATGAAGGGAAACGAAGAGCTCCTATAGTACCTGTTACATCTAATTTTATTGTCATATAAGCCGATTCATTTGTAAAATTTACACGAGGCATTTCATTTGCTGGAAGATTTGAATGCGTGTATCGAGTATATGCGGAATCAGTCCATTCTCTCTTGCTACAGAATAAAGCGTCTCGTCCAAAAGTTCCTTTTGTTGTTTCTGTACCAGAATTATTGTAGAGACTATTACCCCATTGTTGTATATAATTAGTTGAATACGTACCGAATGTGTCTTCGTTTGCAGTAGTAATATCACTGAATAATCCGAGTTTCCAGAACCAAGCCGAAGTAAGATTTCCAAAAGCTCCCAAGAACCCTGAGGTTGCTCTAAATCTCCAATATTTATACGTTATAATTGGTGTAGATACAACACTTGATGGAAGAACTTGAGGTATCATATAGTTAACATAACCTTGATTTACTATCCATGGCATGACATTCAACATCATTTCTGACGGAAGAACAGCTGAAGTAATTTGCCAGCTGTTAGGTGTCGAACCAGTTTGCTTATGATCACAAAAGTAAGAGTGTGAAAATGGATGTCGAGCATAGTAGCGTCCAGAAGTTGAAGCACGATCTGAGCCATAGTATGGTGTTCCAGACCCTACAGCTCCTAACCCATAATATCTATATGAGGTTGAATTTACTACATTAATAGTACATATCATAGGTCTTGAAGATGGCTCCGTCAACATGTACCATGGTGAACTAATATTTGTAGATGCAGTAACTGTAGAAACTGTAGCAAAATTATCGGCAAATAACCATGCGTACGATCCTCCTTTAGATCGTCTATTATACTTTAAGTGAAATACATCTTCTACAGTGTTTGCTCCAGGTGAAGCACCAGTAACACTCCATTCCGTAGGAATACGAATAAAATTTATACCATCATTTGATCCTACAATTTCCATCTTTGTCCACTCGGTATTCCATCCAGGATAACTTGTGTATAATATAAAAGATGTAAGAATTTTGGCTGTTTGGAAGTCCCAATAATATCTACAATGATATTGTGGTGCGTCTCCTGGAGAAATTCCCACTGGATATAGTACACCAGTTCCTATAACACCTGAACCAAATGGCGTTAGACCAGTCGTACTTGTTGTTACAAGAGATGTTTTAATATTTATACTGTGAGTAGGTGTTCCTGCAATAGTAGTTTGCCAACTTGGAATCTGTGGAACTGGTGTAGTACCTGCAGCAACCGGAATATTAGTGTCCGGATACATACCGTGAAATCTTTTCCATGATGTTCCACCATCGAGATTTCCTAGTAATACATTCTTAAAGTCAGCAGAGAAATCTGCAATACTAGAAGTATTGCTTTTAGCAAAAGTTTGTATAGTTGCATAAGATGTAGTAAAATTTGTTATGTTAAACTGAAAATTGTATAATAACAAAGATCCTATTCCAGACGGTGACTCAGTTATCATCGCATATATATAGAAAGTAGACAATGTTGTAGGAAGATTTAATACCAAAGATAAAACTCCTAAAGTATTGATAGTACCTGTACCACAGACTGTTAGATTAGTTGATAAGTTATTTGGGCTGTAATATATATTAACTTTTGATGATGCTAACTGATCTGGTGGAGAGAATAAAAAGTAAGAAATACAACTTGTAGAAGATGGATAAGGGGTGCACGTAAAACTTGTTGGAAAAGTATAAGAACGCGAAGTAAGTTGTTGACTGGCCATTCGAAGAGTGCCTTTTTGAAGAGTTGGGCTAATTGTTCGAGCATAAAGATAGTATATTCCGATAGGAATACTACCTATAACCGTAAGTATTCCATAGCTTGGAACTGCATTACCAAGAACTGTTGGGTTTCCATCATTTTTATCAAGAGAATAATATATTTCTGCAGTCCCTTGAGTATCTGTGTCATATCCTGTTAAAGTCACAGAAACACTCGATAATGTATTTTCTACAATAGTCACTGGAGTATAAGATACATCTGATGCATGAGTATATAGTGTAGCCGAAGAAGGTGTAATCGGCGTGATCGCTTGCAGAATAGTTCCATCAACTCCTTCAGGTGATGTTACAATCATGTATATGTACTTAGTACCAGATGGTATTACGACGCCTATTTTAGACTTACCGTTAAATAGTACGCCTTTTCCACATTCAGTTAATCCTGCTACAGTAGTCACACCTGATGTCGTTGCGTAATAGAGTTTAATAGGTACTGAAGCTCCTGTGTTTATAATATTAACCTCAATAGTCATTTCCGTAATTGTTGAATCAAAATATCCTGTTAGTGGACTAAATGTAAAACCAGTTGGTGCAATATATGTCGCGAACAAACTTTCAAGTTCTAATTGCACAGCCGCGCGAGATACACTATCGTGATATGTATTATATACTCTAAAAGCGCCTATATAAGATGGTCCTCCTGATGCTGCATTATAACCACTTCCACAACCTAAACGCCAATAGTTATCCAGCTGATAAGCAGGTCCTGCGCTGCTGCTTTGCGCACTACTATTTTGTGAAACATTGTTCTGATATATTTCCATACCTGGTGAACCTGCCTTTTTACAAAAGCACCAAATTTCAAAACCACTAGTATTATCTGGATATGTATAAGTACCCGTGCCAGGTTTAAAGAGTTCTGTACCAGCTGGACTCACATTAAAAGTGTTACCATAAGTAGTACCACCCGTATTACGTCCAAACTGAGATGAAACTGCATTTATTGGGCTTTGACCATAATTAGAACCGTATCCACCTATGTAACCAGCAACTGAAGATTGTGCAAAAGGACGACAAAGTAGATACATAGTATATGTAAGATTTATAGATGCAGTTCCTCCAAAAGGAATAGTTTGTTCTCCATTGTAAAGACAATATTTTACACCTCCTACTTCTTTAGTAAGAATACCTGGCTTATTATTAAATATGTTAGCTTCTAGAGTTACAGCTGAATAAGATGTTGTATAATCAAATACTGAAGTACCACTTTGTGTAACTGGTAACATGTTTATTCCGGATGATGAGGTTGTTCCTCCAGACCAATTTTGTTCCCAGTATACAATTTCTTTTATATTATTAAGTTGGAATGAGTTTGCAACAGTTGATGTAAAAGCTACGACAGGAGTCATAGAAGCCAATACATTTTGCGGAATCAAAGAAGATACCAAAAAAGAAGACTGTAAAACACTTGATGTTGTTATAGCTTTTATGTAAAAATATAATGTACCAAGCATACTATAAGTTGGTGTAAATGAAAAACTAAGTATGCTTCCTGTAAAATTCGGAGTTATAATTGCATTCGGAGAAGATGCACCAGTTGTAGAACTCCAAGAAATACTTGCGGTTGGAGTCAAAAATAAATTAACATTGTTTAGTAATATCTTAACAGTGCTCGTTACACCAACTTGAAGAGCAGGTGAGCATACAACGTATGAAATACCAGTTGGATATGGATCATAAACTACAAAACCAGTGGTGGTATAGATAAGAGGAGACGCTGTTACACCACCAGAAATAGCACCAACATAAAAATATACTGAACCAGTAGTGTTTGGAGTAAAACTGAAAGTAAGAGTATTATTAACAAAATTTACAGCAAGTCCAATTTGAGAAGGATTTGTGTATGGAGTACTTGAATATTGATAAATATAGGCTGACGTAGTTCCATTCGTAACACCTGCAAGAGTGAGAACAACTGAGCTTGTAATACCTTGTATAAACGTAAATTGTGAAACATTTGTAATACTTGTAGGATAAGGAGTTATAACGGTTTGAGCTGAACTCTCAAAGAAATTGGATTGCTCAACATTGCTAAATAAAGTTTTTATATAGAAGTAAACTGTACTAGCAGCAGGAGTATAAGGAAAAGTAACCATATTTTCATTTATTGAATATTTACCAATAAAAGATGGTGTTGACATAGCTGCACTTGTTCCGTGATATATATTTGCATACTGTATGTTTTCAGTTGTTCCGATAAATGAAATAGTTACATTGTTAGACCCATTTTTGACAAATGGAGTACTGTACGAAACAGTTCTTATTCCAATTGGATAAGGATTATTAACGTTTTGTAACAAATTAAAATTAGTATTGTATTTTACAGTAGTATATACACGTATGTCATTATACATAAATTCGGGGTTGAACGATAATTCTGTTCCGGTGATTGTGTCAGCCGATATATTAGTAAGATTCAGAACACCGTTTATATATAAGTTATATGTTTTTATTCTTGATGTATACGTTATTGCAAAATGAATGAATGAATTTTTTGAAAATTCAGTAACTGTTATTCCAGTTAAATTAACATCGACACCTATTTTTCCTAATCTTCTAATACCTGTGTTCAAAGTCGTCGTACTAGCCAAACCTAAGCTAACTGATATTGCATTTGTCCCAGCAAATTCAAATCCATTTGGACTCGTCCAAAAAATCGCACCATTTGAATAACCGTCAGCAAATTTAACCCAACCTTCAATAGTAAAATTATCTGAGAAGTTAAGTCCTTTAAAGATTAACTGACCTCGTGATTTAAGTGATGTACTTGTGCCGTAAAAGATTGACGATTCAGTATCAAACATAACACCTGTGATAGCTCCAATTGTTTTGGTTGGTGTAAAAGGATTTAGAGTATTACTAAGTTCTGCGGATGTATTACCCGGATAACAAAGAATTATTGAAGACGCGAATGGATCAGTATTTAATACACCTGTGCTAACAAGCATAGAATCAAGCTTGTATATACTTTTTAATGTTTGTGTTTCGACGCTTTGAATTAAGCTTACAATAGGTGTTGATTGTTCAATATTATCTGTTGTTAAAGCTCTTACAAAAAAGAAAACATTATTTACAGCAAGTGGTGTAAAAGAAAATACAAGTGTGTTTGAAACGAAAGGAATGGCCTTCCCAATTAATAAAGCAGATAAGAAATTATTAGTTTCACTCCAATAGATATTTGCTTTTGGTGAGTTATTTGTATTAGTGATATTTATTGTTACTAAACTAACTTCGCCTTGTGCGAGATCAGGTTCTGATGTGACACTTGTAATAGAAGTAGGAAATCCTGCAACAGTAATTGATTTGTAAACAGCTGTGTTATTAGCAGCAAATTCACCTCTTACAAAGAAATATAATGTTCCGGATTTTAATGCTGTAAAAGGAAACGTAATAGTTGTTCCTGTGAAAGATAGGGAAGATGCTACTGAAGTAGCATTTGCAAAATTTGTATCTGGTCCTTGATATACATTTGCTGTTAATCCAGACACTACACCAGCAAGTGTTAATGTTACAGATGTTAGAATATCTTCTGTGATTGTGATTGGCAAAATATCTGAAATAGATTTGGGTAAAGAAGTACTATCTACTGTAAGTTGTCCTATAGTTTGGGTACTTAAAGCTGATGATTGAACCTCATTGTTTATTAATCCTATACCTTTTACAAAAAAGAAAAGAGTGTTTATAGTACCTGGTGTAAAAGGAAAAGAGAGCGTATCTCCAACAAAATTATACGTGCCAATTAGATTTCCACTTACCAAAATATTACTAGTTGCCCAGTAAACTTCAGCCTTTGTTGTCCCTGCAAGAACATTTGTAAGAGTTAATGTAACAGTTGTTAAACCATTTTGTATAAAATTTGTAGTTGGTGAAATAGCTGTAATAGAAGTAGGAAATTCATTAATAATAGTGAACGCAGCAGTTTTTATATAAGATGACTGTACATTTCTATTATTGGCAACACCTTTTACAAAGAAATATATTTGAGGGCTTATTATACTAGGTGTAAAAGTGAATACTAAATCATTTCCAGACAAAAGATACGGTTTTAATCCAATTTGAGCCGGATTTGTATCTGATGAAGATGCTGATTGGTATACGTATGCCGATTGTATCTGAATATTTTGACCACTCAATGTAAGTGTTATAGTCACTGGAGATAATATTTTTGCCTGTGCTGGACTAGTGATAGTCACACCACCTGAAGGGAATGTTTGAGTTATCGTAGTATAAGGTACTGGAGGAACCAATACATATACACCGCATATATTTTTATGAGCACCGCCATTTATGATAGCACCGACAGCATCAGTTGATGTTGAAGGAGAATATAACGGAAATTGTCCATAATCAACTCCGCTATTATTAATAGAAGCCTTAAGCACGTGTGAAACAACGTCTCCTTGGGTTTCTCCTTCTGGTATAGTTTGCGTCAATTCAAATACAAATTTTGTTTGAGTTACATCTCCTGAGCTTGAAAACTTTCCAAATCTTACGTGCGAGCAAGTAATAGAATCTATTAAATCAAAAGTTATCCATCCTCCAGCTACAATATTTACATAAGTTTCGTCTCCAGAAACAGGAGCTGCTTCAATAGTGTTACTTAATACAGATTCAAGTCCGTCATTCCCTACGGTAGTTCCTGTGGAAGCAAGATATATTATATTGTCAATTCCTTTCATAATATTCGAATAAGTGAACGATTTTGAATCTTTAAAGATTCCTGTGCTATCTGAATATGCTTCAGTATGCGAAGCATAAAATCCTAATCTGCTAAACCGGAAATCAACAGTACCAGTATTTTTAATCGTAACCCACCGATAAGCCTTGACAATACCCCATTTAGTTGAAAGATCATTAATATGAGTATCTACTTCGGCAGTAGTATATACTGAAGTTTTACGGTGTTCAGTTTTTGTTTCAAGAACAATAGTCCTGGTACCACCTGTATAAACACATGTGCGTTCGGTAGCGTATGGTCGACCATTTCCAGATACTAATCTATCAAAACATTTTCCACTAATTGAATTATATGGAGTTCGCATAACATATTTTGGAAAACCATTTTTTGAAAGATCTGTTATTTGAGAAACACCATAAGTTAATGCACTTGATTGATAAAAGTAATCTGGCCAAGTTGCTAGATTTGTAATATTAGTAGTACATGTAACATAATTTGAACCTGGTGTAACACGTCTGATAGATGTGTTAATTCTTTTTCCGTTTATGTAAATTTTTGCGTATTTTTCCATATCACTGTTTGAAGCAAATGAATTATTACCTCCGACAGTAGTATCTATTACAACTGTAACAATGTATAATCTTTCTTGAGATGGATGAGTATAATCTTGCGAAGATGTTCCGCTTAAAGTACACGTCCTTAACCCTATATAAGACGGCGAAACAAAAGTTGGAGTGTTACCAACTGAATCTCTAACAAAACAACCAAAATTTTGCATTATAACACCAGTGCACACTGAATTAGACACAGATACAGAAAAAGGTAAGCGAGTTGATGCAAAAAGTATCATCGCATCTCCAATAACATTTCCAGGACTCCTGTATAATAAGGAGGAGTTGCATACAAAAGAACAGATTGTGAATTTTTTCTGCATTTCTAAAGTATCTATAGTTTCACCAAATAAAGGATTAAAAACTGATAAACCAAACATATGGTTAACTGCCGCAGTTAATGGAGAAGAAAATCTTCTAGGATTATATGATGTATAACCATCAATTGATTTTTGGTATTCAAAACTTTGAGGTGAATCTAAATAATAATAGTTTGTTAAAGATTTACGTATACGCATTTTATAGTCTATACTAGAACCATTCGCATTTGTAAATATTGATTGAAAACTTACAGGATCTAAAAATACTAACCCAAAGTTATAATTTTCTAAATATCCTGCATAATCACCTGCTGAAGAAGAATATGATAAATATTGTTTTCCAAGAGAAGAATCCATGTATTCATATCGAGTTTGTTCAATGTTTGTCAAATCATATTTACCATCTTGAGGCATAGATGACTTTGCTGTCGTTGTAAAAAGCGATAGAAGAGTTGAAACAGAAGCTGATGCTCCTACATTTTTTATGCTTATAATTTGATTTTCGGTAAATGTTTGACCTGTTCGTGAATTAGTCTCACAAAATTTTATAGATCTATCAGCATCCCATGTTATTGCAATAAGATTACCCGATAATGTAGATAAGTATGAAGAATTACTTTCTCTAGAAATATTATACAATGGTAAATTATAAGGCATATCTGATTTTTCGTTGGGATTTGTACGATATTTTTGTTTCCATGGCATAAGTACAGAATTCTTGGCATATATATTTATGTCTGTTCCAAGTTGTGAAAAGTCTCTTGAAGTGGCGTTAACAGCTACTCCATTATAATGATACCAAAGATCATATCTTTCCCAAGAACCGCTAGTAAAATTAACGTCCATTACTAACCGTGCACCAGAGTTAAATATTACACGACCAAGTTGCAAAAACCCAGCATTTTCAATACTACTTGTAAGTTTAACTTCAAGATACCCTCCACTAGGAATATTTTGATGCGGAGTTGTTGTAGGCCCTGCTCCTGCCCATGTTCCAGGTGAACTAACACCTCCACTAGAAATAGCATAAGTAGCACTGTTATAAGCACCTGAAATTAAATTCGCACTAACATCGCTTGTTGACCCAAAAGCAAAATATCCGATAGAAATATCTGCTGTTCCTGTGTTTACTAACCGGAACGTTTTAATTGTTGGTCCCGCAAATGGCACACCCCATCTATTTGCATAATCATTTGCAAGATTGAGTAAATCATCTGCTTGTAAATCATTAGTCACAACAGCAAATTCTGCAAATCTTGCACCACCACAACGATTTGTAGTTACTGTACATGCATACATAGTAGTTATTCCTGGTGCATAAGCGGTAGTATTAATAGAGTCAATACTTACTGGCGTTAAACTGCTAAATTTGTGAACAGTAATATAATCTTGTAATTGAACACCTCCTGCTATTCCAAGAGGTAGTGTTTGTGTTTTGGATGCGTCAAATGATGTAGTAGCAGATGGTTCTTTAATTCCATTATACCATCTTCCTGTTTCTCCAGATACATATGTATTAGAAAAAGCAACATTTATTTGTTGTGTAGCAGATGTTATTATTTCACCAGTTGAATTTACACCAGGTCCAAAAACAATTGAGGATGCTGGGCCAACAGAACATTTTACATAAGATGTTGCACTAGACATTGCTGTTTTTAAAGGCACATAAGATGACCATATAACAGACGGGTAATCTTCTGTATTAAATATGTTACATTGAATAAGTATGACAGCATATCCTCCTCTTTGTTCTTTTGCATTCATAACAACAGAAGTTGTCGGACTGTTATAATCTAGGCGAACCATTGGGATAGTAAGAGGAGTTAAAATTGGTGCCCATTCCCCATTTATATCTCGGTTATAAGATTTTAGTGCAGTAAATCCGGATGTTGCACTTGCAGTAAATCCGCTTGGTAAAGCATTAATAAAACTTGTTTGAGTAGCTGTCACACTAGTTACATCAGCACTTGCATTTGTCAAACCAAATGATTTAAAATTAATTGAGGATGGACTTGTTACTACTGTAACTGTTGTTGTCGAACACAACAAAGATCGACTAGCTGCTCTTGCGTATATGTAAAAGGTTCCCGGAGTTGAGAAAGTACATAATACTAATGCTGTACCTGTGTTTACTCCTCTAAGAGTACCAGTACCGGATATAGTTGGGTTTGAGTTTGTTCTTGTTGTATCATAATATACATTTACTGATACATTATCTAAATTAGAACTATCTATAATTTTTATCGGAATAGATATAGAAATATTAGTATAAATAGTTTGTGGAGTAGAGGTTATAGTAAGTTCTGGTTCTTCAATAACAAAGTTAGAAGATTCTAATCTTGCTACAATTACACCAGATCCTTTCCCATCTCTTACAAATACAACAAACTTGAAACTAGCTCCACTAGAAAAGGGTGTTATACTAAATGTAAGTTTACCATTTGCAGTATTATAATTTGTAACAGAGCAGTTAAAAGGAACATTCCCTGGCCAAAATGGACTTGTTTCCGTTGACACAACACAATGAACACTGAAATCTTCTTTAATTGTATTTGATGATGCTGTCCACGCTCCTGCTCCTGCGTTAATATTAATTGTACATCCGGTCATATTAGTTCCTGCTCTAAGAGTGCTTGGAATGTTTAAACTATCAACTGATTGTGGAGGAGTGAATGTACTAGTAGAAACTGTAAACAATTTATTTGTTAAAATTACAACTCCTGCAGGAATTGAATTATTTGTTGCAAATAGTCCATCTCTACCAAGTGTTTGACTTCCACCATTTACTGTAGCAATAATCGGAATCCAATTATTTGGTTGATCGCTAGTTGATGCTTCAACTATTAATGTTCCACCTTTTTTATTTGTGTCAAAGTACATGTTTGTTGGAAATCTAAGAATTCCAATTTCTCCTGTTACATCTAAAGAAAGATAGAAATAAGATGCTTCGTTTTTAAACGTGACTTTTATTGCGTCAGTCTCTAAATATAATCTAGTTTGAGCACTTGTATTAGCCCACGATTCAGTCCATAAAGGTTTACTGGCAAGAAATCTGTTTCTCGAAGTTGATGCATCAGTCAAAGTAGTTTCAGCTGAAACTCCATCGTACACTTTTATAGTACTAGCTGTTTGTAGCACATAATTGCTTGGTGAAATTCCGTATGTATCATCATTAGTTGAAGTAGTAATGTCACGATATAAACCTAGCTTCCAAAAATATACGCTAAATTCTCCAAGGTCTGCTAGTGTTGATGAAGATGCTCTAAATCTCCAGTTTTTATAAGTCTTTAATGTCGCCCCAGCATTATTGTTTACTGACGGAATAATAAAATTAATTAAATTTTGATTTGTTGTCCACGGCATATTAGATGCCATTAAATCTGAATTTAAGACAAATGAGGTGTGAATTTGATGAGCACTAGGATTTGCAAGACTTGTTGTAGTATTTGTCATAGTATTGCTAGTATAAAAACCGTCTCCAGCTGGGCATCCGGCATAATATCGTGATGAGTCTAGTATTCGAGTAGTTGCACTAGTACCTATCCATGGCGTATTACTACCTACGTTTCCTATACCATAATATCTATAACCAATACTATTGGACAGTGACACAATACATATCAAAGGTCTTGCATTAGCTGTTTGAAGAATATAACTTGCTGTTCCACCAGTAACCGAACCCGTATTAGTAGTAACTTCGCTAAGAGTATCTGCAAAAAACCAAGCACCTGATCCACCTGTTGTCTTTCTGTTCCATTTCATGTGGAATGTATCATCAAGAGTATCGCTTGTTCCATTATGCCACATAGATGGTATACGTACAAAATTAACGCCGTCAATTGATCCAACAACCTCCATATTTATATATTCTGAGTTCCAACCAGGATAACTCATAATAAATGTTAATGATGTCAAAATTTTTAGAGGTCCACTTGGAAATACCCACATATAACGTGTTAATACAAATGGTATATTTGAATCACCATATACGGCGGTTGATCCAGATCCTAAAGGAGCATAACTCACCATAGAACTAATATTATTATATAAATTCGAAATAGTCAATGCTAATTTTGGAATTGGGCTTACAGATGAGGTTGAAGCTGATGCAGTAGATGCCCATGATGGAAATTGAGTTATGCATGTATTTACTCCTGATACAGATGTTGATACAAGTGAATTTGTACAAACAAGGAAATAACGTTTAAAATATAAACCAAGTAATCCATTAGCTATTGGTATATTTGCCATCATTAGAGATTTAAATGCTGCAGGAAAATCGTTTGATGTAGTATTCAGATTTAGATGTGCTTGCACAGCTGCTTTTATAGCTGCAACGCTTAGTGCAAGAGTTACTATTTCAGTAATAGTTTTTTGCAATGCAAACTTTGTTTTGTCTGGTGCATAAAGTGTTATTTTAATTAGTACAGGCAAACTACCAGGTGTAAATGTACCAAATTTGATTGTTTCAGCTGCTTTATCACATGTAACAGTAAAACCACCAGTAGCAGCACCACTAGAAACAACAAAAGTCTCAACACCATTCTGAGTCCATGACAAAGAAAATATTTGGTCAGCAATAGTATTAGAGTGAAGCAGGTCACCTCCTGAAAAGGTTAAAGTCACCGAACATGACTGCCCTTCTTTAAGAATATATCCTGGATCAAGTCCATTATCTGGGCCACTGCATACAAATGAACTTGGAAAACTATAGATAAGTGTGGCTGGTAAAGCGGCAGTCCATGCGTAAGCTTTTGTTGCAGTGCCATAGATCAAATTTATTGCACCTGAATGATTTTCGTCATACGAAACTGTAAATAAATAGGATATAGTTGCACCTCCTGTAATTGATGGAGGGCTTACAACCACCGCATTTTGTGTGAATGGTGTTATACTTATTGTTGTTGTCATTCCTGTTGAAGGTAAAGTTTGACTAAAAGTTGACGTAAATGTTACTTGTTGTCCAACAGTTACTGGGGTAACTGATGTTGTAGTGTTAAGTAATGATGGGAATGTATATATGTTATTATTATGTACAGTAAATGTATACGTAGTAGCACTGTATATTGTACTAAAAACAAAATTAGTTGTAGCTTGTGAAGTAGGTTTATATAAAAGACTTATTTTCCTACCACCCAAATCAACTGAAGCTCCGGCTAAAGAAGTTGAGTTTCCGTCAATTTTTAATGTAAATAAGTTTGGTGCAGGTTCATTTGGAAAATTAGCGCTTGTATTAAATGAAAATGTTAGTTGTGAGTCGAAATCATAAATAAGAGTATACGGTGTTGGGGTGTTACTTGTTAAAGTATCAGCACTAGTAGGAACCCAATCTGGAGTATTAATAATAACTTTAGCACTTTCAAGATAACCTGAGTCTTTAGTAAAACCATCTATTTCAATAGCTTTTACATAAAAGTATACTTGTGTCGTACTAGCAGCTGCTGTAAAATTAAAAACAAGTTTGTTTCCACTAGTGAAAGCAATATTAGAAATATATGAAGTTGGGAATCCATGACCTGATGAAGCATAATAAGAAATATCTGCAGTAGGAGCACCGGTAGTAACTCCATTAAGTGTAAGAGTAATTGTTGTATTGACTAACTGTATAATAGGGCTTGTAACACTCGCGATTGAAGTAGGGAATGGAGTTACAACTGTAATAGGTGCACTAACTATGTAAGAAAGTTGTGTTGCATAACCAGCAATAGCTTTTACATAAAAGTATAAGTCAGTTCCCACAGCTTGTGTAGGTTTGAAATTAAAACTAAGAACACCTGCACCGGTTTGATTGAAAGTAAATGGATTTCCTATTATTTGAGTAGGTGATAAATCATTATTTACGGTTGACCACCAAATATTTGCCGTAAACGCATCTGCTGTCACACCACCAAGAGTGATCTTCATTGGTATATCAATATTTTTTACAAAATTACCAGACGCAGGAGCAACAGATGTGAATGATGTAGGGAATGGACTTGTAATAGTTATAGCACTTGTTTTAAGATAACCTGCTTGAACACCACCCCACATGTTTTTTGATTGAACAAAAAAGCAAACTGATCCTGCAGCTGATGCAGTAAAATCAAAATCAACATATCCACCTGTTCCGCCTGAATCTTGAAATTTATATGTCGTTGCGATTATTATTGTTGGAGATGTGTCGCTAACAGTGGTGGAATATCCAATTGTTACAGTGTCTATTAAAGTTAAAACTACTTTGCTAACAATTATCCTCATTGAAGTAAGTTTACCTACTAGAAGAAAACTAGGAGAAAAGGAAGATATTGTTTGACCTGCGAACACATCAAATCCTGATGATGAACCAGCTGGTCCAGTGTGGCCTAAACCAGTCGGTCCTTGAATACCTTGAATACCTTGTGCTCCTGTAGCTCCTGTAAAACCTTGAATACCTTTTTCTCCTGTAAACCCTTGATTACCTGTAGGTCCTTGTGCTCCTGTAGGTCCTTGAATTCCTTGTTCTCCTGTATCACCTTTAATTCCTTGTTCTCCTGTAGAACCGTCTTTTCCAGTGACTCCTTGAATACCTTGTGATCCGGTAACTCCGGTAGGTCCTTGCACTCCTGTTATCCCTAATCCAGTATCTCCTTTAATACCAGTATCTCCTTTAATACCAGTAGCACCTTGAATACCAGTATCACCTTGAATACCAGTATCACCTTGAATACCAGTAGCACCTTGAATACCAGTAGCACCTTGAATACCAGTAGAACCTTGAATACCAGTAGCTCCTTGAATACCAGTAGCTCCTGTATCTCCTTGAATACCAGTAGCTCCTGTATCTCCTTGAACACCAGTAGCTCCAGTATCTCCTTGAATACCAGTAGCTCCAGTATCTCCTTGAACACCAGTAGCTCCTTGAATACCAGTAGCTCCTGTATCTCCTTGAACACCAGTAGCCCCAGTATCTCCTTGAATACCAGTAGCTCCTGTATGTCCTTCAATACCAGTAGCTCCTGTATCACCTTGTGCTCCTGTATCTCCTTGAATACCAGTAGCTCCTGTAGAACCTTGAATACCAGTAGCTCCTGTATCTCCTTGAATACCAGTAGCTCCTGTATCTCCTTGAATACCAGTAGCTCCTGTATCTCCTTGAACACCAGTAGCTCCAGTATCTCCTTGAATACCAGTAGCTCCAGTATCTCCTTGAACACCAGTAGC
>Ga0247842_10004529_pt1 | contig 17289 bp, 16 predicted proteins | sample LaCruzMarch2015__3_FD_192411 | JGI IMG/M metagenome (GOLD analysis project Ga0247842, IMG submission 192411) | Freshwater microbial communities from meromictic Lake La Cruz, Castile-La Mancha, Spain - LaCruzMarch2015_19m | ecosystem: Environmental > Aquatic > Freshwater > Lake | place: Spain...
GGCCTCCGCGGGTGAGGAGAGCCAGGGCTTTGAGGTGAAACTCTCCCGGCCGGCGCGGATGGAGCAGCCCAGGATGGCCTCCATCCAGGGGATGCCGGTGAAGGGCTCGCCGGTCCAGAAGCCGTCCTGGCCGAGCTCCTCGGCCTCCTGGAACATGCGCTCATAGTCCGGGAGAAATTCGGACACATTCAACATCTCCGGGGATATGGACTTGTCCGGCTCCAGCAGGGGGAGGGCGGCCTGGAAGTGGCGCGCGAAAAAGAAGTCACCTACACGGAAGGAGGCCAGCGGCCGGGGCTGCTTCTCCAGGGCCCAGAAGGCCCGGTGCAGGGCGAGTCTTTCCTCCAAGCTCGCCCGTGCGGGCCGGTCGCCGGTTCGGGTTGTTCCGGGTGCGGCCAGCCCGGCCGCAGCCTTGAGGCGCACAATGGTCCTGTCCACGTGTTCCTGCATGATGCTTTCTGCAGCCTGCGCATCGCGGACCCGGATGGCTTCGATGATCAGCCGATGATAGTGCAGGCCGTCCTGCATTCCCAGGGTGCTGACTATGTTTTCCATGGAAACTTCAAGGATACTGCGCAGCACATTGTTGACCTTGATGATGACGGGATTGCCGGTGGCTTTGGCCAGAACGAGGTGGAACTCCAAGTCGGCGCGGGCGAACTCGGCAACATCGTCCCGGACCTGAACCATTTGCTCGTAAACGGCTTCCATCTCGACCAGATCCTGGTCGGTGGCGCGTTCGGCGGCCAGGGCGGCTGTACCCTTCTCGACGATTCGCCGGTACTCGAGAACATGCAAGATGTTGATATCGTCCAGGACCAGCAGGGGGATGAGGGCATTAAAGTGGACTTGGCCGCTCAACTCCCGGACAAAGGTGCCCTCGCCGTGTCGCGTTTCCAGAATTCCCAGGGAGACCAGATGCTGGATGCCTTCCCGGATGGAGACCCGGCTCACGCCCATGGTCCGGGAAAGCTCATGCTCGGAGGGAAGTTTGCTCCCTGGAGGCCAGGTGCGGCGAAGAATCTGATCACGGAACTGCCAGAAGACCTGGCCTCGGACGCTCTCTTTTTTGATGGGTTTGAGCATGTTTACCATCCAAGGTAATCGGTAATCGCCCCAATTGAGGTTGTCTGATATCCTACATCAGGCCACTTGTCAAGTATTTTTCAAAGAGATTGTGCCATATTTCTTGACGCACAGTTGTCTGCCCGCTATAATCAACCTGTATCAAAACAGGTTTTGACGCCTTCAAAAAAACCCTTGCGCGGCGTCAACGTCTCATCATCCCCTGCGGCCGATCTACAGGCTCACGGCCCACAGAGCAGGGCGCGCTCGACGGCGGTTACGGCAATCCTGTCGAACCGGAAGGGCTTCTGAATGAAGCGGCCCCGGATTTTAGATTTGACGACTTTCTTCGGGAACATCGGTTTTTTTCAAATCTCAGCAACGAAATTAAGGAGGCTGCAATGAATGAACGTTTGAAGATCGCGGTCAACACCGGCGGCGGGGATGCACCCGGACTCAACGCCGTCATCTATGCCGTGACGATGGCATCCTACCGCCGCGGCTGGGAGGTTTACGGCATCCATACCGGTTATAACGGCTTGCTGAACACCGATGAGATCACCCGGTTGACGCCGGAGAAAGTGGCGGGCATCGTCTCGCTGGGGGGCACGATCCTCGGCACGACGAACAAGGGGGATCCGTTCGCAATGCCGGTCAAGAACGCCGCCGGCGAGACCGAGGTTCGGGATGTCTCCGCGCGGATCCTCAGCAACTTCAGGCGCCTGGGCCTGGATGTCCTGGTCGCCATCGGCGGCGACGGCTCCCTGCGTATGGCTAACCGCTTCGCCGGGATGGGGATACCGGTGGTGGGCGTGCCCAAGACGATCGACAACGACCTGGCCAGCACGGTGATCACCTTCGGTTTCGACACGGCGGTGTCCACATCGACGGAGGCGATCGACAAACTGCACTCCACCGCCAGCGCCCACGAGCGGGTGATGGTGGTCGAGGTGATGGGGCGCTACGCGGGCTGGATTGCGCTCAACAGCGGCATCTCCGGGTCGGCGGACGTGATTCTGATCCCCGAGATTCCCTTCAGGATCGACAGCGTCTGTGAAAAGATCATGGACAACGAGCTGCATGGAAAACGCCACGGCATTGTCGTCGTTGCGGAAGGGGCCAAGGCGGAAGGCAGTGAGATGATCCACAAGAGCGGGGGCGAGGAAGGGCGCCAGGAGGTGCTGTTGGGCGGCATCGGCGAGTGGGTGGCCCGGGAGATCCATCAACGGACCGGTAAGGACACGCGCTCCCTGGTGTTGGGACACCTGCAGCGCGGCGGTTCTCCCACCACGTTCGACCGCCTCGTGGCCCTGCGCTTCGGCGCCGCGGCCATACGCGTCATAGCGGAGGGCCGGCGCAACGTGATGGTGGCCCTGCGGCCGCCCGACATGGTGGCCGTGCCGCTGGCGGAGGCCGTCGAGAAGATGAAATCGGTGCCCCTGGATTCCGACTCGATCCTCACCGCCCGCGATATGGGGATAAGTTTCGGCGATGGTTGAGGGCGGCCCCGCCCGTTCTTTCAGCCGGCGGCTTCACCAATCACAATTGGCCGAAAATTTACATACGACAAATGTTTCCGCAATAAAGCCCTTCGTCAGGCTTGACAGGCAAGACCGTTTTCCTCTATACTTCAATTCAAATGAGGAGGATGTCCATGGATTTCAAAACCCTTTTGATGAACCGGCGCTCCATCAGGGATTTTCAGGACAGAGAAGTGCCGTTATTGATTGTGCAGGAAATCCTTCAGGATACCTGCCTGGCGCCGACGGCGAGCAACCGACAGCCCTGTCGTTTCATCATCATCCGGGACCGGGGGGTGATGAAGCGGCTTTCCGATGAGAGCAGGTGCAATCTCCTTGCCGATCTCACCGGGAATCCCGATGCGCCGATGAAGATGTATGAAGCGGCGCTGCGGGACGATGCATTCAATGTCTTTTACAATGCCCCCTGTCTCATTTACATCATCGGTTCCCAGGAGGTCCCGTCGCTGGAGGTGGACTGCGCCCTTACGGCGGCCTACCTCATGTTTTCGGCCGCTTCCCGGGGGCTCGGAACATGCTGGATCGGGCTGGGCGCCCATATCCGCGGCCATGAAATCCTGCGGGAAATAGGTGTTCCCGAAGGCTGCCGGATCGTGGCGCCGATCATTCTCGGTTATCCGACGGCCGTTCCGCCGGCCTCGGAGAGACACACGCCTGATATCGTTCGGGTGATCTGACCGTACCCGCATGGTCTGCGGCAGTTCCCGGAATGACCGATTTTCCCAAGGTGGTCCCGCGATCAAGCGTTCGCGGGAGTCGGTAAAATCGCTTGCCGCCGGATCGGGGCGGGCGGTCCACAGGATGAAACATTTTCATCAGAACACAAAAAGGGAGGTGCTCCATGGAGGAAAAATCGCGGATCCGCTTCAACCCGGCAACCAAGGAAATCGAGATCGAAGGATCGGAAGAGTTCGTTAGGATCTATTTCGGCAAGGTGCAGAAGCTGCTTTTGGCGCCCGTCGGCGGCAAGAAGGAAAAACCGAAACCCCCAAGGGCCCGTCCGGCGGGGAAGCCAAAAAAGATGAAGAAAAAAACCGGCCCGAAGAAGGTCCCGAAGAAGGTTCCGAAGGAAACCCTCCTGGACTCGGTCGTCAGGCTCATCCGCGGCAGCGAAGAGGGGATCACGACGGCGGCGCTAAAAGAAAAGACTGGGCTCGCCGAGAGTCAGATCTGGAGCATCGTTTACCGGGCCGAGAAACAGGGAAAAATCAAGAAGACAAGAAGGGGGATCTACGTGGCGGCATAACCCGCCGGGAAGCGCCTCCATCCGGATGCGGCGGCTCTTATTTCCCTTCTCCGACTGTCGTGGCCGGCACCAGGATTGACGACCTCGTAAAAAGTCTTAACAGTTGCGAAAATGGGACGGCTTCGTAAAAAGGCTGCAGGCAAGGCGTGCGAATCCTGAGGAATGAGGAGTACTTCTGCGTACGCCGCAATAAGCCTGCCCCTGCGAAAGCAGGGGAAGGATGACGCTTGAACGCAGCATCCGGACTTTTTGCGTAGCCGTCAGAATTCAATGTTCTGAAAACAGAGCGAGGTCGTTCACCATCACGCCGTCTACATAACCCGACGCCCGGAACGCATTCAGGGTTTCCCGGTCCTTTACGACCCACGGATAGATCTGGATGCCACGGGATTTTGCCCACCGGAACTGGCCCGCTTTGACGGCATCCGCTCCTGGGTGGACGGAAAAGACGCCGAGTGCCCGGACTTCGTACGCGAAGCGGATCCAGACCGAATCGTAGAGCATGCCGGTCCGGACGGAACCGGCGATTCGTTTCATCTCGGCGAGCGCGTAATGGTCGAAGGAGGAGACGATGACGCGGTCCGTAAAGCACGTCTCCTGAAGCAGAGCGGCCAGTTTTCGCTCGATCCCCTCATTCCGGACGGGGCCGTTTTTGATCTCGATATTGAGCATCACCCGGTCTCCGGCCCACGCGATCACCTCATCGAGTGTCGGGATCCCTACAAAGCCGGGCTCCGCCATCCGGTTATTGTAATTGTATCGCTTCAACTCCGCAAGGGATAGATCCGCCACAGCGCCCGTTCCGTTCGATGTACGGTCGATCTTCTCGTCGTGGATGACCAAGAGCCGCCCTTCCTGCGAGAGGTGCACGTCGAGCTCGATCATGTCCGCTCCGGCAGCGACGTCCTTCTCAAACGCCAGAATCGTATTTTTTGGATATCTTGACGAATATCCCCGGTGCGCGATTTTCAGAAATGAATCCATCGCTTCCCTTCTTTTACAGTTGCTCCATTATCAGCATGTTGAAAAAGTCTGTTTTTCAGGCTGTTCAAAAATGCCCAGATGCAAGGCCCCCGCAATCCCGAGCCGCGAGGCGTACTTTGAAGTACGTTGAGCGGCGAAGGATAAGGGAAACGCGGCAGATGGGCGTTTTTCAATAGCCTGTTGGAAGTATACACGAAATTCGGCTATAGACAACGGCCGGAATCGCCTTCCGACCCACGCCGGTCAGCCGACTCCTTCTCGTCCTCCCGGCCGGCGGCGGCTTCTACGAGTCCGATCTGTCGAAGGTCAAAGAGGAGGAGACGCGGACAGCGGAGAATGGGAACGGTAAAAAGAGGTTGCATTCTTACCGATAATTTTCTATCTATAACCGGGTGAAAAAGCGTCTGGTGGGTAAAGAAGGCCGGCGCGGACCATTTCCCGGGCTCTAACAGCATGTTGACAAAGTTTCTTTTACAGGCTGTTCAAAAATGCCCGGATGCAAGGCCCCCGACATCCTGAGCCGCGAAGCGTACTTTATGGTACGTTAAACGGCGAAGGATGAGGGAAACGCAGCAGATGGGCGTTTTTCAACAGCCTGTTGATATGGTTGACAGTTTCAAGTACATATTCTGCCCTTTGTTCTTCAAAATTCTGTTTACGGAGCGGGGCCGCTATGACGACGGTAGATCATGCTGATATTCGCGGGTTGGATACCGCCTGTCTTTTCTACGTCGTGGAGCTGCCTCTCTCTAAACACAGGAGTTCAGCCCTATTGGGCTTGATCCTTTAACAGGCCCGAGGGTTCTCCGACCGGGGCCGCGCTTCCGCAAACAGAACGTTCTGATGCTCTTTGATAAATGAACTATGTTGTTGCCGGTACATTCCGAGCAATTGCCCAAATAAAAGCGGCCAGCTCTCTGGCTATGGCAATAATTGCGATCTGTGCCTGTTTTCCCTTGGCAATCAATCGTCGATATCGGCCGCAGAGTCTAAGCTGGGCTTTCCAGGCAATTGATCTTATCTCTTCCGGAAGGCTCTGATGTCTCTCCAGCAAACGTCGACTGACCCTGGCGGGAAGCCGGTAGGCCCATGCCGCTTCCACCAGTACCCGCCGGGCATGACCGTTGCCCGTTTTGGTGATCGAGCCCCTCTTGATGGTTTCGCCGCTCGAATGCTCCGAGGGAACGAGGCCAAGATAGGCCATCAACTGCCGGGGATTGTCAAAGCGGCCAATATCGCCAATCTCCGCTATAACGGTTGTCGCCACAATCAGGGACACCCCACGCAATGCCTGGATCGCCTCGACCACGGGAGCCAAACGCCACTCGGGAACAAGAAGCCGAATCTGCTCGGCAAGTCGCTCCACTCGCTCCGTACACGCCCGCACGGCATTGATATATTCCTGCACGACGATCTGCTGGACCGGATGCGGCATTTTGATATCCGAGAGCCACCGCCAGTGGGCCAAGCTCCAGTTGGTTTTACCGGAATAACGAAACCCGCTGCGCAGAAGAAATGCACCGAGCTGCTGCTTGGCTTTACGCTCTGCACTTTTGGCATCTTCACGAGCACGGCAGAGATCCCGCATGGCTTCATCCTCCAGGTGGGGCACATACACGGCGGTCAGTTCCCCTGCCCGATGCAATCGGGCCAGCATCTCGGAATCCCGGCGATCGTTCTTGATGCGGCTGCCGCTCTTTTTCGGGATCAGGGATGGGGCTACGACAATGCAGTCCAAACCTTGATTACTAAGATGCCGATAGATTTCATAACCGCAGGGACCGGCTTCATAGACAAAGCGCAGTTCTCTGCTCCGGGAAACCAGCTTACGAATCATCTTTTCCAAAGAACCGAGGTCCCCACCTATTGTTCCATAGTGACGGACTTCACCCGTTTTTTCGTTATCTGCCAATGCAACATCGATGGAGTTTTTATTAACATCAAGCCCAACATATGTGATATTATCCTTCATGACCTGCCTCCTTTGTGTGGCTCTGTATTGGAATCCTTTCAGGTTCCCAGTATAACCCACGTTGCAAAGGGCAGGTCACTTATTATCTGTCAACCATTATGACTAAAAACACGATACTATTGCACAGGTAGATCAGGCGGCATCTCTCTTCAATTCACGGAGGAAATAGACAATGGGCGAGGGGATATCGGATTATACCAGGTTTGTCGTAGATCTGCGGCGCCAAATGTGGATGGCCGGCGTGGATGAGGAACTCCGCCGGCTCATCTGGCAGATTGCGGTAACGGGGAAATACATCTCCGCCAAGATTCATGAATCGAACCGGAAGTTGGCCGGTTTCAAAAACCTCTACGGAGAAGAACAGCTCTCGCTCGACCGGAGCGCCGACGAAATCCTCAAAAACCAGCTCCAGTTTTCAGGCTTCGTCCGGGAATACGCCTCGGAGGAGCAGGACGCCGTCGTCCTGCTCGGCAAGGGCCGGGAGAAATACTTTGTCACGGCGGATCCGCTGGATGGTTCTTCCCTGGTAGACACCAACCTTGCCATCGGGACGATTATCGGCATCCACAAAGAGTCGGTCTTTTCGCGGGGAAGGGATACGATGGTGGCGGCCCTTTACATTACTTACGGGCCGCTCATCACGATGGTCTACTCCGCGGGCAAGGGGGCCCACGAGTTCGTACTGAATCGGGAGGGGGAGTACGTCCTCTCCCAGGAGCACATCATGCTCGAGGAGCACGGCTCCATCTACAGCCCCGGGGGGCTCCGGAAGGATTGCACCGAAAGTCATCTGAAGTTTCTCGAATATCTCGAGGCGGAGGGGTACAAGCTCCGCTACAGCGGCGGATTCGTGCCGGACATCAACCAAGTCCTGATCAAACGGGGAGGGATCTTCACCTATCCCGCACTGAAGAAGAGCCCCCGCGGGAAGCTGCGGCTGCTGTTTGAGCTTCAGCCGATGGCCTTCATCATTGAGCAGGCCGGGGGGATTGCCACGGACGGCAAGGAGGCGATCCTCTCCCTGCGGGTGGACGACCTGGAACAGCGCTGTCCGATCTATATCGGAAGCCGGTTCGAGGTGGAAAAGGCCATGGAATTTCTGGCGGCCGGATCGTAAAGAATCGGAGACGGCCCGTGAGCCCGGGCCTTTCCCATGCATGAGCGAGGTGAGGCGATGATTTTCAATAATACGGATTTGCTTACAAAGGCGATAGAGAGGGTGCTGGCGGTTGAGGGGGGCGACGTCCGGGTTCTGGATGAAAAACGTCTCCGGGAAGAGCGGATCGACGATCTGATTCGGACGGCGGTCTTCGCCCCTGAGGAGGAGACGCGGGCGGCCGCCCGCTGGCTGATCCGCCGGGCCGGGGCGGCGGTGGGCATCCGTTCCGCCTCGATCCAGGGGCTTTACGAGGCGATGGGACGGGGAGAGGTCTCTGGTTTTACGGTGCCGGCAATCAACATTCGCGCCTTGACTTACGACACTGCCCAGGCCGTCTTCCGGGCCGCTCAGGCTTCCGGGGCCGGGGCGATGATCTTCGAGATCGCGCGGTCGGAGATCGATTACACCCGCCAGCGGCCGGCGGAGTACACCTGCGCCGTGACGGCTGCGGCTCTGAAGACGGGATACCGGGGTCCCTTTTTCCTCCAGGGCGACCACTTCCAGGTGGGGGCGAAGAAATACGCGAAGGATCCGGAAGGCGAGGTCAAGGCCGTCAAAGACCTGATCTGGGAGGCAATCGACGCGGGCTTCTACAACATCGACATCGACACTTCGACCCTCGTCGATCTCACGGAAGCTACCGTGAAGAAGCAGCAGAGACTCAACTACGGCCTGGCCGCAGAAATGACGACGATGATCCGGGATCTGGAACCGGCAGGAGTCACCATCTCCGTCGGCGGGGAGATCGGCGAAGTCGGAGGGAAAAACAGCACGGTCGAGGAGCTCCACGCCTTCATGGAGGGATATATGGAAACCCTTCGAAAGAGCGGAATGGAATTGAAGGGGATCAGCAAGATCAGCGTCCAGACGGGGACGACCCACGGCGGGATTCCCTTGGCCGACGGGAGCGTTGCCAAGGTCAAGCTCGACTTTGACACACTGGAGAAGCTCTCCTCGGCGGCGCGGGCCGAATACGGACTCGGGGGCGCGGTGCAGCATGGCGCCTCCACGCTGCCGGACGAGGCGTTCGACCGGTTCCCCGCAACGGGAACGGCGGAGGTCCATCTCGCAACGGGATTCCAAAACATCGTTTACGACAGCCCGAATTTTCCGCCCGCGCTCCGCGGGCAGATCTACGACTACCTGAAACGGGAAGCGGCTTCCGAGCGGAAGGAAGGCGATACGGAGGAGCAGTTCTTCTACAAGACCCGGAAGAAGGGGATCGGCCCCTTCAAACGGGAGATGTGGGATCTCGCGGAGACGATCCGGACGGCGCTTGGCGGAGAGTTAGAGGCGCAATTCGCCCTCCTCTTCCGGAAGCTCAACGTAGGCAACACCATCGAGACCGTGAACCGCTGCGTGACGCCCGTGGACGTCCCGCTGAAGCCTCCTGCGGGCCTGGCGTAAATTCAGCCGATTAGAAGGAAAAAGTTCTTGGTTTCGCAAAACCAATAATGCCCCACAGTTAGCAAATGCATCGCTAATTGTTTTAGGGGCTAGTGGTTCGGGGCCACCTCCGATCCACTTATTTAAGCTGGCTTTGTATTCATCCGAAATAGCCATAGATCATCACCTTTCTTTGAAATTAAAAATTTCATTACCAATCAATCCACCCTACCGCTTCCGCGGCGGGTTATTTCCGCGTTCCCCCCTCCGCTTCGCTCCGGGGGGAACGCGGCAGTTGAGCAGCGAACTCCTGATTTCCCCTCCGCTCCGCTGCGGGGAGAACCAGGAGTTCGAGACAGATGCCCTTCGGGCACTGCTCAACTGCCGCGTTATCCGTGGAAATGATAATATCCCTTGATGTGTGCATACAAATGATGTACAATTGAATCATGAAATACGAGTGGAATCCTACAAATAACGAATGGTTAAAAAAAGAAAGGCATATATCTTTCGAGCAAATAATCATTCATCTTTCTCGGGGCGATGTCTGGAAAATAACTGATCATCCCGACCAGACAAACTATCCCGGGCAAAGGCTGTATTTTGTTATTGTCGATAGTTATATTTATGTCGTTCCGTATGTAGTTGAAAAGGATTATATTTTTTAAAAACAATAATACCCGGCAGGAAAGCAACAAAAATGTATAAGTAAGAACAGTAGAATCAAAATGAAATACGATAAAGAAGAAAGAGATATTCTTGATGCGTTAGAAAAGGGCAAGATGAAACTTGCTACGCCATTAAAAAAAGAAATAGAATCGATTAAGGCAGCGGCAAATAACACACTTAAAAAAGACAAGCGTATAACAATTCGTCTGTATGACCATGACTTTATTGGTATTCAAAAAAAAGCTATGGAGATGGGTATGCCGTACCAAACGCTTATTTCCGGCATCATTCACCGTTACATAGAAGGTGATATAAAAATAAAGACCGGATAATCTCTTATCCCCTTTAATACTGCCTCTCGGCCCCGCCGCCGCCCGATTGCCCGCCTTCAAAAGGCGACGGGGATTGCGGCGGGGCTTGGCCGGTGGCGGTATAACTCGGCACCATGGCCGTCGCCAGGGCCGCCAGATCGATCCCGTGGTTTTCCGGCGTCAGAAGATTCTCAGCCGTAATACCTTGACGCGAGTTGCCTTCGCCTCCTGCGAGCCAGCGGATCAATACCAGGGCGCCCAGGACCAGCGCCGCCCCCAGAATGGCCGGGTCCCAGGCGTAGTGCCTCATACCCAGGTAGTCCTTGTTGGTAGACAAGGTCACGACGGCGGTCAAGGCGCCGACAATTATGAAGGCACGCCTGCGCACCTTCAGGCCGTAGAACAAACCCACAGCGGGGATGAAAAACGTCAGGGCATAGGAGAGCCAATAGAGGGCAGGGGGAAACCCCGCATAAGGTTGAAGAGGCAACGGTTCAAAAAAAGATTTTCCCATGTCGGGCAGGCGCAGATTCACCGTGCAATAGAACCCCGCGAAGAGAACAGCCTGGATGATGGCGGTTTTCTCTTTTCTGAAGGCCTCACCGGTGTGCTTTGCGGACATGACACTCAACAGGAGCGACGCCCCCAGGATCAGCAATAGATCGATTCGCTGATACATTGCGGACAGGTTCATATGAAAAGGCAGAGAGCAGAGAGCCAGATAACCGAATAGGGCGGCGTACAGGTAGCCGAACCGGAGGTAAAGCCAGAAGGCCAGCACGGCGAAGAGAATGCTGATTTTCAATTCAGTCGCCTGATAGAATTCGGGGTTTTGCAGAAACAGGGCTATGGCGGCGCAGGAGAGACATATCGCCTCCACGGCAAGGGCTTCCTCCACGCCATGACGATACCATCGATTGGCTCTCACAAGATATTCCGCGAATCCATACGCGGCCAAGGCGAAAAAAAGCAACGGAAGCGCCATAACCACTTCATCATGAGGCTGCACGATCCAGAAGAAAAAGCCGATAACGGTGCCCGAACAGATGAGCGTAAAAATAACGAAGAGTATCCGGAAGAAGAGGTTGGCATCCTTCACCATAGGGTCGGTGCGGGCATCGATCGCCCGGAGTTGCCCTTCCGCAATCAGACCTGAACGATGCCAGGTCCGTGCCTGACGCCTGATAAAGAGGTTCTCTTCCTGCTCCGGGGTATAAAGACCAATACTCATCATGCCTCCCTGAACTTCCGCGAAAGGACATAAAGCGATCCGACAACACCAATGGACGAAAAGATGAAATAGATGAAGAGAACGCCCGGATCGCCGCTTAAGATATCTACGACGACGATGCTCAAGCCCACATACCCATATAAGATGGCATAGAGGAGATAGAGAAAGCGTTTTGCATGCAGGGCATAGGCGGCTGCAAGCGCACAGCAAAAGATCAGTGCCGGGAAATAGAAGGAGAAGACCTTATATTGGATGACCCCGGAGACAAGGGCCACGAACAGGAAATGAACCACGAAATTCAAGTAGATATCGAGAAAGTGCCGCTTGATGGAGTACCAATGCAGGGCGCTTCCTGTCAGAAAAACCAACAGGGCGTAGGCGATTGCGTAAAGCCGATGGTATTGCTGGAAATGGAAGAGATCCGGCGACATCTTGAAGCCGAACCAGGCCGCCAGCGTAGAGAGGGCAAGGGACAGGACGAGGCGGTTGTCGAAGCGATAGGCGAAATAGAAAAAAAACGCCGATGAGAATAAGAGGTAATCGACCCACAGGTCGGCCAGAAGGTGAAACTGGGTCTCGATATAGGCGACATCCAGAGAATAGACGGTGCAGCCGAAGAAGAGGACATAGTCGAAGACCATATTCGGCTGCATGACGGCCTCCTTTGAATAGGCCTTCCCTTTCAGAAAGCAGTAGGAAAAGGCCCCCAGGGTGCAGACGCTTAAGGAACCGATGATGGCGATGTCGCCCAACTGAGTGAAATACTTTTTGATCGTGAAGCCAAAACCCGCCAGGATGAATAGGACGCCGACATAGATGCATGTCTTCAATTCAACATGGAGGGAAAAGCGTTTTTCGAGATGGAGATCCGACAAGGCCAGCAACTGTTGATCGGTCAATATCCCCTGACGGTTCAGTTTCGTAAGCAGGGCGATGGTATTCATGGAGCCCCCTTCTTTCATCATCCTTCAAGCGACTTAAACCAGATCTTGACCGGCTGAGTGTATGGTTTCGCGGAGAGTTCAGTGGATCTTCGCGCCGGTCTTCGGCAGCCGGTCGAAGCCAAGGAGCGTGAGGCCGTTTTCCGTGTCCGTGGCCAGGAGCATGCCGCGGGACTCGACCCCCATCAGTTTTGCGGGCTTCAGGTTCGCAACGACGACGATGGTCTTTCCGACGAGCTCTTCCGGTTTGTAATCCTTCCCCATACCCGCCACGATCTGCCGCTCCCCGTCGATTTCCACCGTCAACTGGAGCAGTTTGTTTGATTTGGGAACCCTCTCTGCCGCAATGACCTTCGCCGCCCGGAGGTCCACTTTCTCGAACTCCTCGTAGGAGATCTCCGGTTTGATGGGCGGCGGGGCAGCCGCCTTTTTGGGCTCTTCCGGTTTCGCCTCCTCCATGCGGATCTCCACCCGGGGAAAGAGGGATTCCCCACGCTTCAGTCCGCTCCCCGCCGGGAGACCGCCCCAGTTCCGAATGCTCTGAAAATTCTGACCGGCGGGATCGGCGATGCCCAACTGCTCCATAATCTTCGCAGCCGAACCCGGCATGAAGGGGGTGATCAGTACGGCGGTGATCCGCAGGGCCTCCAGGAGGTTGTATAGGATCGTCTCCAGACGGGAGCGGTTGGCCGGGTCCTTCGCCAGGACCCAGGGCTCGCGCTCGACGATGTACTTGTTCGTCACGTTGATGAACTCCCAGATGGCGATGAGCGCCTTGTGAAGGCCGAGGTTCTCGAAGCAGGCCTCCACCTCGGTTACCGTCCTTACGGCCGTCTCCCGGAGAATGCGGTCTTCATCGACGACAACCGCGGGCGCCGGGACCTGCCCGTTTCCGTATTTCACGGCCATCTGCATCGTCCGGCTGACGAGGTTTCCCAAGTCGTTGGCGAGATCCGAGTTGATCCGCTGGACAAAGGCCTCCTCGCTGAAGCTGGAATCGAGGCCGAAAACCATATCCCGGAGGAGAAAATAACGGAAGGGGTCGAGGCCGTACTTGTCCCTCAGGTCGAGGGGCTTGACGACATTGCCCAGGCTCTTGGACATCTTGCTCTGATCGACGTTCCAGTAGCCATGCACGTTCAGGTGTCGGTAGGGTTCGATCCCGGCCGCCTTGAGCATCGTGGGCCAGTAGATCCCGTGGGGCTTCAGGATGTCCTTGGCGATCAGGTGCTGCGCGACCGGCCAGAAGTCTCGAAAATTTTCCCCGTCGGGATAGCCGAGCGCCGTGATGTAGTTGATCAGCGCGTCGAACCAGACGTAAGTCACGTAATTCTCGTCGAACGGCAGCGTGATCCCCCAGGTGAGGCGGCTCTTCGGCCGGGAAATGCAGAGGTCCTCTAAGGGGTCGCGCAGGAAGGCGAGGGCCTCATTGCGGTACCGCTCCGGCCGGATGAAGTCCGGGTGATTTTCGATATGTTTGATGAGCCACTCCTGGTATTTCCCCATCCGGAAGAAGTAGTTGCTCTCCTTGCGGTGTTCGGGAAGCGTCTCGTGTTGGGGGCACTTCCCGTCGACGAGCTCCTTCTCCAGGTAGAAGCGCTCGCAGCCGACACAGTAGAACCCCTCGTACTGGCCGAAGTAAATGTCCCCCGCGTCATGGACCTTCCGGAGGATCCGCCGGACCGTCTCCACGTGGTTCGCGTCGGTCGTCCGGATGAAGTAATCGTTTTTGACCGCAAGCTCCGGCCAGAGGGTACGGAACTGGGCGCTGATCCGGTCGGCGTATTCCTTCGGGGTGACGTCCGCCTTCTTCGCCGCCTCGGCGATCTTGTCGCCGTGCTCGTCCGTTCCGGTGACGAAGAAGGTCCGGCAGCCGCGGAGGCGGTGGTAACGCGCCAGTACGTCGGCGACGATGGTCGTGTAGGCGTGCCCGATGTGGGGCGAGGCGTTCACATAGTAGATCGGTGTCGTGATGTAAAAAGCGTCTTCCATAATCTGCCTTTCAATATACGAGGGACTGTAAATGGGGACAGATCTATTTTTTCCAAGAAAAAATAGATCTGTCCCCATTTACCTCATTTACCTACTATCTATCCCGCTGGACATCCTTCGTCTTGAAGGTCGCCTCCTTCCCGTTTTCGAGGATGACGACGACCTCACCCTTGAGGGCGCTCTGCCGGATCACCTTTCCCCTCCCCTCGGAGGTCTGGACCATCTTCCCGCACTTCGGCATGTCCCTCTTCAGATCCGCGTATGCTTCATATTCGAAGCCCAGGCAGCACATCAGCCTCCCGCATAGGCCGGAGATTTTTTCGGGGTTCAGGGACATGTTCTGTTCTTTGGCCATCTTGACCGAAACCCGGTCCAGGGTGTGCAGGAGGGTCGCGCAGCACACCTCCCGCCCGCAGATCCCGAGTCCCTTGATGACGCGAGCCTCCTGCCGCGCGCCTATCTGCCGGAGCTCGATGCGGGTCCGGAAACGCTGCACGAGATCCTTCACCAGATCCCGGAAGTCCACCCGTGTTTCCGCTGCGAAGGAGAAGAGCATCTTACTCTTGTCGAAGAGACATTCCACGTCAATCATCTTCATGGACAGCTGCCGCTCCGCGATTTTCCGGACGCAGAACTGCATCGCCTCCTGCTCTAACTTTTGATTATTTTCCCGGATCCGGAAATCTTCTTCCGTTGCCAGACGCAGGACATTCTTCAGATTGGCGGCCAACTGCTCATCCGGGACGGCCTTGACCTCCGTCGCCACGGTGCCGATGGCCTGGCCGTTGTCCGTGATGACCACGACGAGGTCGTCCCGTTTCAAGGGGAGATCGGCCGCATGGAAGGTGTAGATCTTCCCTTCCTTTTTAAATTTGACGCCGACGATATTTTTCAAGCCGAGTCACCCCCGGATGGTTATTTTTCTTCAGGCGAGCTTAATCAGCATGGCCTCCAAAGTCAACGATTTATTGGCGTTCTGCGCGATGGCGCTTATCGCCGCCGTAACCGTCGCGATGTTATGCAGAAGGTCTCGCCCCGACAGGCGCCCCGCGATCGCTTCGATCACCCCGGCCCGGTCCCGGAACATCAGACTTTCTTTTTCTCCCGTCTCCCGGAGGACCAGGCCGTCCCGGTAGCCGCCCCGGAGGATCCGGAGGCGTTCCAGGATCTCCTCCCGCTCCGTTCCGAAGCGGCCGGCAAACGCGAGCCTTTTCAGCAGATCGGCCGGATCGTCCTGCGCGAGGTGTTCCAGGATGCCGTTCCGCAGGGTGATGTAGTCCTCCCGGTTCATCTCGAGCGCCCTGCCGATGCTGCCGCCGGATGCGGCGGCGAGGACCTCCGCCGCGGCGGCTTCCAGCCCTTCCTTTTCCCGCAGGAAACGGGCCACCTCCCCCCGCGGCAGCGGCGCAAAGCGGAGATGCTGGCAGCGGGAGAGGATCGTCATGGGAAGGGTATGGGACCGGGCGGTCGTCAGGAGAAGGACATTCCCCGCGGACGGTTCTTCCAGGGTCTTGAGGAGGGCATTGGCCGCGGCCGCGTTCATCCGGTCCGCCTCCTCGAGGATGAAGACCCGTTTCCCCGCCCCGGGCCGGAATGCCATCCGCGCCTGGAGTTCCTTGATGGCCCCGATCTTGATGAACTGTCCTTCCGCCTGGATCGCGATGATGTTGGGGTGGTTGTTGTGCGCCGCCTTCCGGCAGGAGGCGCAGGCGTCGCAGGGCGGCTCTTCTTCCCCGCAGTTCAGCGCCCTGGCGAAGACGGACGCCGTGGTCCTCTTCCCGACCCCCTCCATCCCATAGAAGAGATAGGCATGGGCGATGCGGTCCCCGGCCATCGTGCTCCTCAGGATGGAGATCGGCTTTTCGTGGCCGTAGAGCTCTTTGAATCTCATGCCGTCATTTCCTTCCGGAAAAAGATTTCACAGCAGGGCCGTCAGGTGACGGCAGACCTCGCGCCGGACCGTCTCGACATCCGCCGCGCCGTTGATGATCCGGAAGCGTTCCGGTTCCTCCGCTGCGAGGCTCAGATACCCTTCCCGGATCCTCCCGTGAAAGGTCCTCTCCTCCCACTCGAAACGGTCCTCCGCCGCCTCGGGCCGGCCGCCGGCCGCCCTTTTTTCCGCCCGCGCCAGACCGACCTCCACAGGCAGGTCGAACAGGAACGTCAGATCCGGCTTCAGCGCCTGGGCGGAAAACGCATTCAGGGTCCGGATGAAACCGGCGTCAAGTCCCCGGCCGAAACCCTGGTAGGCCGAGGTCGCGTCCGAAAAGCGGTCGCAGAGAACCCACCGCCCCGCTTTGAGGGCGGAGAGAATGGCCTCCCGAACGTGCTGGGCGCGAGCGGCGGCAAACAGAAGAAGTTCCGCCTCGGCGCCGATGGCGCAGGATCCCCGGTTGAGCAGAATCTCCCGGATCTTCCGGCCAAGCGGCGTTCCTCCGGGTTCGGCGGTCTCAAAAACGGGGATGCCGCGCTCCCTCAACCAGTCCGCCGCGAGTTTGATCTGGGTGGTTTTCCCGGATCCCTCGCCGCCCTCAAAGGTGACAAATTTTCCCATTCCCCCGCCTATTCAATCAACCCTGCGTCTCGAACCGATTCTTATGATAGAGCTCGCTTTGAGCAACTTGAAAATCGGATCCCGGAAGCGCGCATTGGAGATTTTTCGGGGCCCCTGCCCCCGCAGCGTAGCGCCCGCAAAGACGACTGTTTGAGCGCGGAGCGCGAGTTTAGTCTTTGCAGCGAAGCGAGGAGGAGCAGGGTCGGAAAATGTCCAGCGCGCGGAGGGATCACGATTT
>Ga0247842_10004531_pt1 | contig 17281 bp, 16 predicted proteins | sample LaCruzMarch2015__3_FD_192411 | JGI IMG/M metagenome (GOLD analysis project Ga0247842, IMG submission 192411) | Freshwater microbial communities from meromictic Lake La Cruz, Castile-La Mancha, Spain - LaCruzMarch2015_19m | ecosystem: Environmental > Aquatic > Freshwater > Lake | place: Spain...
TATAACCTAAAAGTTCAAGAGTTTGCTGATTTACTTCTCTTATCTTACCTTCTTTATCCACTACAATTACGCTGTCTAATAAATCTTCAAAAACGTTTTTTTCAGAATAAGCACTCATATTTACTTGCCTCCTTACAAAAAAAAGGGTGCGACCTCCAGTCCATGTCAATCTTAGGATCACCACGACCCTGCCATACAACACGAAGCTGAAAGCGCACCCCGTATAGGGGCGGCCTCCAGCAGTTCGTCGTATGGCTTATACTGTGGTGATTTAAGATTGACGTTCTGCGGATTCCGCAAAATTATATTCTTTTTTTTACCTGTCCCGCGCCCTTTGCCGCGGCTCAGGCATCAATCATTCTTTTCCTCCATCAGCTCTTATAAATTGTTTTTTATTTTTCGCAAGAAATAAAAACTCATACCATCAAGGCGCGATCCAAATCACGACGGGTGTGAATCACCGCCAGCACATAACATGCTTCCTCGCGGATTACATACATAATCCGATATGTCCCACATATCAATTCCCTAATATTTTCATCCTGATATTCCGGCACGATTCGCCCTGACCACGGAAACGACGCCAACCGCCTGGTTGTTCTTACAATCCGCGCGCCCTCGCTCTCCGCGTAAGCGGGCGAATCGAAAGCGATGTATTCTACAATCCGCCGCACATCCTCTAATGCCGGTTCTGTCCAGATGACTTGCCCCATTGCGCTACCATAGCCTCCGCTTTTTCCTGCGGCACTGTTTTGCCGGATTCAATTGCCCGTAAACCGTTCTCCAACTTTTCGTGCACGTATAAAAAATATTGAATATCCTCAACGCGACTGTCGTCAGATAATGACTTGATAAAATCAATAGTCTGTTCTTTCACCGTCATCTTTTTGCCCTCCATATCATAACATAACACCCCAACAACTTTTTATTTTCTCCGCCGACACCCCAAAAGTCAATCACATTTTCAAGGAGAAAATCCGTTTATTTCGGGTGCAAGATTGTTTCAATTTACTTCGGTCTTCATGCTAATAAAATAACAGAACACCGAATTTTGTCAACATCCTTTTATCTTCTTACGGCAAAAGCATTTTGTTTGCGACGGCTTGAGAAAGACCAACTTTTTCTTCCGAACCAGGAACAAGTTTTTCTACGTCTTGATTTTGCACCAAATCACGCTGAGGGCGTGATAAACCCGCCCGTTCTTTTGCCGCCTGGTCTTCCGCGATCCGGTCCCGGATTCTTTGCATGGCGGCCATGTCGGAAAGGACCATGTGCGGCTTTTTATCAAACCCTGCAATCAAAACCTTATCTTCATAGCAGAAAAGCACCTTGCCAAGCCGGCAATATTGCCCCTGAACATAACGGTCATTTTCAGTTGTTACAACCCGGCCCCGTTCATCTTCTATGACTCCGAGAAATGCTTCACGCAAGACAACATCTACAGACGGCTTGACATAAGCACCCGGCGCGACCGCAGTACCAGGCACAGGCCGGACAGAACCGGCAGACGGCACAACCGCAGCCGGAACCGGTTTGTCTTTTACAAATCCAAACTTAGAACCCAGCCGGGACCAAGCCAGCCAGCCAAGCCCGATAATCAAAAGAATAAAGAAAATCAATTTCACAATACGCCGACCCTTCCGTTTAATCTTGCCATCAAACTTTGTGCCATGCCCCTTGAGCCGGGCAAAAGTCCGAAGTAAAGTGTATGTATTATAAAGCGCATAAATGCCAACATCCTTGAATTCAAACCGTTTGTCCAAAATTGTCTTGCCGTCATAATCATATTGAGCCACAAGAAACTGATTAAGCGGCCAGCCAATCCCAAGCGCGGAAATCTTGAGTTTTTTGAGGTCCCGGAAACGCCAGATATACTGCACCAACCGCATAATCTGCTTGTCCAAATTAAGCGCAGACTGGGAAATGAAAATAATATCCGTGAAACACTTCCGGGATTGAGAAAGGAAAATAAGCATTTCGCGCAAGACATTTGCCCAATCCCTGGCATTAAGCCAGATATGAGCTTCATCAATGACAACGAGCGACGGAGTCCCGTCAATACCGGGGGGCGTGTGTTTATAAAATTGATTGATCTGCTCATCTTCCAAATAAATGAATTGTCCTTTTTGATATTCCCAATCATACCGACTCCGTAAAAACGCCTTAACCGGCTCCATGTTCAACATGATATTTGAACAGACACAACCACCGGCGGCGATATATTCGCACATACGCCGGACAGCATGATAAGTTTTCCCACCGCCCAAACGGCCTTCATAAACTTCTATCACTTTCCACCCCCGCCGGGAAAAAACACCCCTTAAAATACTCCACGTCCGGCGATCCGGAGTCAGTCCTTATCCCAGCACCCCCTCTTTTTGACCGATACACCTTATCCCGAAACGGTAGGAATCCATGACTTGACAAGGCCATATACCGCGCAAGCTATACCGAGCGAAACAAGCGCAATCATCATCAGGAAAGTTTCAGTCAAAGGAAAAAACGTGTTCGTAATCTCCAGAACGGACAAAACATTGACCGTGTCAGACAAGCCCCCGGTCACAGAGTCGGGGATTCTCAACTTGTCAACCCAGACGGCAATATAAGCAAGAATATGACTTGCAAACCGAATCGCGCTTGTTAGCGACATCATGAACGCAAGAATAATCGCAAAGCCGGAAGAAATCAGATAAGACAGAAAGCCCCCGGATATTTGAAGAAAGCGAATAATCGCGTCAAACCACTTTCCGGCAAATAAAAATAATAATCTCAACATATTTTACACCCTCCCGAATGTTCTTTTAATCATTATGAAAGCAACCCAGAACGAAAGCAGAGCCATGATCCATTTCATAAACGTGCGGAAAACGCCGATTATCGGCCAGTCAGAAGTTTTTATTTCCACAACCTGATTCAAATATGGAAATGTAAAGCTAAACGATTCTTTAATGCCAACATTCGGCAACGGCAAAGAAACCACGTCAAGAATTCCCTTTGCCTTTACAAGAAAAGCGTCAGCGTCAGTCTGAATTTTATCGGACTCAGCAAAATATTTCGTCGTATAATCATTGACCGTGCGAAGAAGGTCATTTGAATACGTCAAGCCATATTGCGCCGGGTCCGAAGGAATATAAGAATTTGCTTCATCACTAAGCGCAGACCGAAGCATGGCATACCATTGCGCCAGCGTATAACCGCCGCCAGCCCCGTTTGTGTTGCCGGGGTCCGGGTTAGGATAATTTGTCGGATTATTCGGGTCCGGGGTAGGATCGTCCGGCCCGGGCGGATTGTAAGGCGAATTTGTATTGTAAGGCCAATTGGGCGGCGGATATTGCGGCCACTCCGTCAAAGGCGGCGGCGGATAATAATAAGGCGGCCAGGGTGAATAGTAAGGCGGCCAAGGTCCGGGCGGTGTTTCCGGGTCATAAGCATCATCGCCGGGATAAGGAATATAAGGGTCCGGCGGCGAGTTTGTCGGAACCGGCGGCACATAAGGCGAATTGGTATTATAATCCGTAAAATCCAACTTAGTTACATAATGAAAGCCATTAGGATTTGAAAGCGAAGTCATGGCTTGCGGCAATTCTTCCGGCTGGAGTTGACCAAGAACACGAATGACCCATTTATAAAAAGCATTGTAAGCCGATTCAATAGTTCCGAGTTTATAATAAACGCTGTCAAGATAAGCCCCAGAAATTCCATGCAGAAAAATTCCTTTAGACGACCACGGCCCCGGATAAGTGTTATCAATTGCCGACGCAACAAATAATTCCGCTTGAAAAGATTTATTTGTTTGACCGTCAAAAAAGGCCACGCCCTCTAAATCAAAATAACAATAATAATCCGGCGGCGGCGGAGGGCCATTCGTAGAATAATGAGCTATAATCTTGCCGTAATCGTAATAATAAGCATACCTTGAATTTCCCGGAACTTTCGGCCCATAAGTATTCGCCGGAGTAATTTCACAATTCCAAGTCAAATAATAATTTGACCCAATCACCGGCTCAACAAGCGGCGCGCCCAAAGTGTTTGCGTCAGCCGGAGTGTCCACATAATAAAGACTCCATATTGTCCCGCCAAAATTCATAAACGTCCGCGACCAGTCAACGCCATGAACCGATCCAATCGGGGGGATGGGATTCACACCAACCGGAAAATTTGAATATACAACTTGCCAACTTTGCTGGACCCAGGTGCTATTCATGTCAACACCCATGCCAGCCCCGGATGAATACGGATTTGTGAACCATTGCCGGTTTTCAGCCAACCCGGTAATTACGACCGAGCAAAGAAGCAGACCGCACATATAAGCGCGCATATTGTCCCCCAAATCCATAAATTAACTTTCAGCAAAAACATTAAAGATTGATTCAAAGCCACAGACGACCCCTGAAAAACCAAGTTTGTCAAACCCGCAACCTGGACCGAAAGACCTGAAATCTGGGAAGAAAGATTTGTAACAGCGGAATAAACCTGCTCGTCAAAAACTTCAGTCACCGGAACCGGCTTTCCAAAAGCGCTAACCGCCAGAAACGCGCTTAAAAGCGCGAATAATAACTTTAACCGCATAACATCCTCCCCATATAACGACGACAGGCAAAAGGAACTGAATGAAAAGGTCATACAATCCCGCATAAATTGCCGCGCCGGAAACTTCTATTATGTTATTCGTCATCAGAAACTGCCTTCCATTCGCAACGCTTTTCAAACAGATTCATCAAATGAAACTGTTTTTCAGCTTTTGCTCATAACTCCGTAATCATTGCTTCATAAAACTTTCACAATCATTACTCCGTAAGACCCAACTTTTACACAGAACCGGAGAAAGACCGCCCAAAGATTCGCAACGCCTATGAACAGATTTGCAAAACAAAACTGTTCTTGGCTTTTGCTCATACTTCGCAATCATTCCTTCATAAAACTTTCGTAATCATTGCTTCGTAACCAGACCCGACTTTTACTCAGAACAGAACCGGTTAAGGACGGCCCCACCCAGCGAGGCCGTCCCATAACCCGGACGGATTATTTCACGCCTTTGAAAGCGCGGATAATTATCCGAATACCATACAGACCGAGGAATATGGCCAAAGCCGCACCGGCGGCGACGGCGATATATCCGGCCAGCGTCACGCCAGCCGCGGTCAGGTCAAGCGGAGGAGTGTCCTCCGCAAAACCCAGAACCGGCAACCCGATCGCGAGAGCGACCGTTCCAACCGGCTTGATATACTTTCTGATTTTCTTGAACATCTTAGAAACACCTCCTCTCAATTATTTATTTTTTTTCAAATCAAACAGCGGCAAGAAGACGGTCCAGCCAGTCTTCCGCTTCCTGATAATTTTCAGGACTCCGGTGGCCGTCAACGCAGACAAACCACCAGCCGTCAAAAGTGCTTGTTCCGTCCGGAAGGGTCATGGATTCCATATCTTCCACGCTTTTAATTGCTTCGTCATGTACACAAAAAAGACAGGCTTCCGCGCCGTTAGACCAGGCGTATTCCTTCAAAATGTTCGCTTCATGTCTTTGCATATAATCACTCAACCAGCATCTGCGACCGTTGAAAACGATTTCAAAACATACCGGAAACCGGTTGCCATAAAGGCAAGACTAAGCCCGATCCCAAAACCAAAAAGCAGTTCAGTTAAAATATTGATTTCCATTCTTCAAATCTCCCCTTCCGTTCTTAGGCATTGATTCCGGCCACTCCAAAGCGCGAAAAACTCAAACCGCAAAAACCGCTTTTAGCAGCGAAGCCTCGTTCCGAGTCCGACCCTAAAGACTAAATTTTTATACAATAAGCCTTCAAGCAACCCCATCGGCAGCGCGCTTCGCGCGCCGCCGACGTGGACCCCTTTCGTCATGTTGAAGATAACAACTATCCGACGAATGGCGACAGACCCCTGATGCCTTCTGCAGTATTGAAAAGCCCTTGACGAGCAAAGGCATAAGCAGAATGGGATATTCTCAATAGGCCTTCAGACCATCCGCGATATTCGGCCGCATTTAAAACCGAACTCAGGTAACAGGCCGCGCCACGCGACCCATCATACAGGCGGACTCGGCACGTTCCCTTGGGATTCTCAGGGTTCTTAGTGCCTACCAGATAACACCAACGATTTATCACCGCAAACCGCATGCTTGTTCCTGTATTGCGAAGACCACCAACCAAAAAATGAAAGTGCCGATGCTCCGGGCTTGCGCCTGACTCAATTCTCAACGCAAAAGGCATACGTGGAAAATATATTTTATTCTGTCTTGCAATCCACCTGAGTAACGCGAAGCATTTCTTTGTCAGATAAATATCCGACGCGTCGCGACGTTTTACCGTGCAAGAAACAAACCAATCCCACTTAACCCGCTCAAGAATCACAAGATCAACGGCACTCATGTTAAACTCCAAAAGTCTGGTCCTACTAAGGCTAAGTTCTCATTTCAAAAGATAGACCGTAGCTACCGAAAGACCGCCAATTCAGACCAGACAAATTAAACAGATTTTCCTTTCAAAATTTTGACGCTGTTATTATCAGGAAAAACGAAGGACTTTGAACCGGAGGACGACACAATACGTCCGCTAAATTCAATGTATTCGCCTTTCTTTGCAGGAGAAGAAGCGCCGGGAATTTCAATGAATTGCATGGAAACTTCCCCGTCCGGCGACTCATCAAGCAAACATATCTTTTCCTTTTCTTGATTCTTTGAATCAATATATGACTCGCGTTTAATCACTTTCCCAACGAACTTCATACATCACCTCTTATTTTTATTATTTATGTTTCCTTATTACTGGCCCGGCCTCTCCCTGATGGTCACCCCGCCGGACCAGTAAATCATCACTAATCCGTATTTTTACGTCAGGATTGCCAAACATTGACCGGACCCGATGGACACAATCAACTACGGCCGTTTCCCAATGATCAAATACGGCCGTTCTCATTATATCTTCATCCAGCTTGTCAAGCTCCGTTACCAGACAATAATACCCTTCCTTTTTTATGTTTTTTAATACTTGAACCAACAATTCTTGTTTCATCTTTACCACCGGAAAAAAGCCGCTTTACGACTCCGACGTTTCACGATCCGGCGAACCCAATTTTTATCCTTCTTTGCCAAACAGTCCTGTTGACGAATAGAGGTTTTATTTTTGCAGGATGCTTTACCGATTGAATTACGTCCTGGCATGATCCGCCCCCTTCCCTTCGGCCAGGAACAGCAGATCACTGCGCCGATAGCGTTTTAAGCCGCGGATTGATACTGGCCTTAACAAACCTTCTTGTTGTAACCGCCAAACCGTCTGCCTGGAGCAATTTAATAACTTGGCGGACTGATTCGCGCTATAGAGCAAAGCGTCATCAGACTGGCCTTGCAGGACGCGGAGTCCGGCTCCGATGATCTTCTGCTGTTGACTGCGCGGCGAAACTACAAGGCGGCGCAAAAAACGATCAAGTTGCTCATTATCCTGCCGAATAGCCATTTTTCATCTTCCTTTCATGCCTTTACGGGCATTTATTAAGGTTTTACCCAACAAAAAAGGCCTGTTCTGGCTATCAGCCAAAACAAGCCTTATAGCCTTCTATATAGAAGGCATTACTTTGAAAGTTACATTTGTAACTTTAGAAGTTACATAAAAACCACCTCGCCGGTATAGGCAAACGCATTGCCTTTTCTGATCGTGTTATGAAAATACCTTGCCAATGCCGGTTGCTTATTGTTTTTAATCGCGTTTTCAGCATCCCGAATCACCTTCGTAACGCTCGCGCGCGCCTTGTCTGTCCGTGTCTTGAACGTTTTCCCCTGGCCCTGAAAAGTTGTTGAACTCAGTTCGGTTTCTAATCGTTCAATATCACTTTCAATTTCATTCCGTTGAACTTGGGAAATATCCGGCTTCTCCAATTCCTCGCGGAGCGCGTCAAGCCGTTTTAGTATTTCAGCTATTCCTTGCTTGTCCATAATCTCTTGCCGTGTTTCTGCCGCGCCGGGCAGATCGGGATCAAATGCCGCGCCGGGAGCAAGAGTCTTTTCCACAATTTGCGTTAATTCAGAGGCGGTATAACAATGACGTGGATGAGCCAGGAGCGCGCGAATATATTCAAAGCCCTTGCGATGTGAAACATAGGTTTGCCTGCCGCCCTTGAAACAGATTTCCCAAACTTCGCCGGATTGATGAAAAACATTTGATGACTGCTTTTCCATTACCGGAAGAATACGCGCCTGTTTTGTTATTTGCTTGTCATCGGCCTTCATGGCCGCCGCGCGAATAATGGTCACGCTCGCGGCAAGATAATCATCGCGGTTTTCAAGCATGGCGTCTTCAACACCACGCCACCACGCGGCTTCTTCTTCCTCTGTCGCGGGCAGATCGGCGACATGTTCTTTCAGGACTCTTTCAGCCTCTTTCCGTTCTTTCGGTGTCGCCGGTTTCAGACGGTCTTTAAATGAACGCGCGCTTTCCACCACAAGCACCTGCCGGAAAACTGCTTCATCCCAATCTTTAAGAATTTCAGCCCGTTCTTTGTAAAGAGGTTCGCAGGAAGAACGTCCCATTACTCCGCATCGTTTTTTAAAACCGACCAGGTTCCATCTCTTGCTGAACTCGTCATATTCCGGCAATTCCGGGTTGCTCTTTCGCTCCGCCATCCGCAGGTTTTTCAGGAACTTATTCGCGGCATCCCGCCCGCGATCACGCCATTCATTTTGCGCGCGGTCATTGAATTCACGGGCGAGTATATTTCGCTCTACTTCATTGACTTGAATCATTTTATTTCTCCAGTTTATTGTTTGTGAACGCCATATCCGGCAGGGAATTGATAGCGTCCTTTTTTTGTTCAAAGTCGGCATGGGAATAAAGCTCCGTCATGGCCGGAGATCCGTGGCCGACAAGCTCTTGAATCGCCACCTGCGGGACACGATTCGCGGCGCAAAGACTCACAAACGAATGACGTAAGCTATGAAATCCCTTGCGGACAATCGCCCGGCGACGATGAATGCCGCCTTCCTCGGTAGTCGCAATGCCACAATCATTCAAAAATTGTTGAAAGCGTCTTACAAGTGTCGCGACATCTTTTTGATAAATTTCCCGCTCAGTTGAAAAAAGATATTCAGAATCGCCGGACTGTTTGTGCAATTCTTTCAATAAGACGCCTAAAATCGGATGAATCGGCATTGAAATTTTCTTCCCCTTCCGGCGTGTTTTCAGCGGTATAACCTGAATTGAATCTTTGCCGATATTATCCCAGCGTAAATTAACAACGTCGCCTAGTCTCATGCCGGTATAAAGTCCCAAGGCGATCATATACCGGAAAGCCCCGGTTGCCTTTGAACAGATAGCTCTTAATTCTTCCGGAGTGAAGTTTTCACGGCCTTGCGTTTCTTTTTCCAAAGCCTTGATATTATCCCACACGTTTTCAATCAGGCCACCCTTAACGCGCAATACGCGAAACATACTTTTTAAAAACTTGGCATGGCCGTTGAAAGTTCTAGGCGCGACGTTGGATTTCCACAGATCAGAAACATAGTCTTGCGCGTGTGATTCGGTAACTTCATGCAGAAATTTAATCTCATATCCGGCAATCCATCTTTTAAACCGTTGCCAGATCGCGTCATAACCGCGAATTGTTATCGCGCTCGGATTGCCTTTAAGCGGTGTGTTTAACCATGTCTGCCAGGCATCGGCAATCGGCAGAATAGATGTTTGCCCCTGCATCAGCCGCCGGGCAAATTCGTTACGCTTCGCATCCTGATCGGCAACCGGTATACCGGCAAGAAGGATAATCAATCCATTAAAATAATCGTCTATGCTGACATTACCGCGCGCGGACTGCGCCTTGCCATCGGCAATTTTCTGGGCTTGCTTGCGATCCGTGGTCTTGGTGGAAAACCAAACCTCTTTACCATCCACTTTGAACCGGCCATAATAAAAGTCACTGCCTGGTCTTTTGAATACTCTTGACATAAATCCCCCTTAATTTTATGGTTTCCATCTGTTTCAGAAGACAGCTTAACACGTTAAAACGCGTTTGCAAGAAAAAAATGTAGCAATATATGTTGCAAATAGGCAGATGTGGGAAGAATCGGGATTAGCAAAACGGGGGAATAACGCTGTCAGTATTGATTAAAGCCTGGGTGGCGGAATGGCAGACGCATCGGACTTAAAATCCTATTTTTGACTTTCCAAAACTTGCTCGCGGAGCTCTCAAAACAGCCTATCTTCACTACTCAAAACAAGCATTTCGTCCTTTATTATCAGTAGTTTTATGTAATTAGCCTTTTCTGTGTTTTTTGCTTCCATGTGTTTTCTTGAGCTTGCCTGATTTTGCTCAAATAGGGTTTTCATTAGGCACAATTAGGCACAGTCCAAAATGTCCGATTGTGTCCGATGATCAAGAAAAATTGTGCCCAATGTGATCGTTTGCCGGAATCGGACTCTTTTTCCGATGGTCAAATAAATTGTGCCCAATGTGCCTAATTCCCGGAATCAGTTGAATTATTTTAACCTTGTCGGCAGGGCAGTTTGTGATCTTTGCAATCACGAAACTCTGGTGGCTATGATGATTTAATCCGGGCGCGAATTTTGTTACCGCCGTTGTAGAACACAAATAGGTTTATCGTTCAATTAAGGTCAAGTACGCGGATTATACAATTTGTAGAAAACGCACTGCTGGCGGGAATACGCGCTTCGGGTATTGTGTGGATATGGGCACGGTCAAAAAATCCATCGATTCCACGCAATTGCCGCAAACTCCGGCCTGGTTTTATAAATTCGGGCAGGTTTTGATTGCGCTTGCCTTGTTGCTAATATCAGTATCTTACGACATTTCCGTTGCCGAGGTTTCCGGCGACCTGCGTTGGCTCATCATTCACGGGACCGCCCTGATCATGATAACGGTTTATTTCATATCCTGCCTGAACCAGCCCCGGAACGAGATCAGTTTCCGTACGCCGCCCATTATATGGCTGACGCTCTTTCTGGTGGTCTTGTCTTCCCTTTCCATGTTGTGGACGCTCAGCCCTTATCACAGTTGGTGGTCTTTAAAGCATTTTTTAGGATATACCGTCCTGTTCGGGTTTATTTATCTGCTACGCAGTGAAAAATGGTATGCCAACCTGCTGTGGATTGTGGCTCTCGGAATCGGTTTTAACTGCCTGATTGGCATTACACAGTTCCATAACATCACCGACGCCAGCGTTACGGCCGTTTTCCAGCCATGGAATTATGTTACCGCCGGATTTACCGCCCTGTTGCGGGCCGTTTATTTTCCGGATGGGATGGATAAGCCCATTGCCGACACATTGCTTTTTTTTCATCAGAATTTATTTTTGGACTATTTCTGCCAAGCAGCCCCTCCAGCCGGCACTCAGGCCAATAAAAATCTGTTTGGTTCTTACCTGGTGTTGACACTGCCTGCCATTTTTTACTTGTTCCTGTCCAGCCGCAAAAAGCTGGCACGGGTCGCCGCAACCGTGTTATTTGTCATGGGTGTGATCACCTTGTTTTATATTCGTAGCCGCGCCAGCTGGCTTGCCGCCCTATGTGCGGCAATCTTTTTCGTAAGTTGGTTGTTATTGCATCAACAATATCGGCAGATCATTAAAACTTTCTTCACCAAAACGATTTTGATCCTGCTGGCCGTGGTTTGTTTCGTGGCCATTGGCGGCACCAGCTTGCGGGGCAAGCTCGGGATGCGCAGCGTAATTGAGCAGGTTCGCAGTCTTGTCCGGATGCCCATACAGGACGATAACGATACTCTTGGCACACGTGTTGCCTACGACCTGAACGGACTGGCCATGATCAAGGACCGTCCTTTTCACGGTGTGGGCATCGGAGCTTTTCATACGGCTTATCCATACTACTACCAAGCTGTCTGTCCGACACCATCCGGTGGTTTTAGTATAAACGCACGTCCATCAAGGATGCATAACGACCTTGGACAGGCCTTTGTGGAACTGGGAATTTTTGGCGGTCTGGCGTATATCGGCGTCTTTTTGACCCTGCTGATGATGACTTGGAGAATCGGGAACAACGCCAAAACTTACGCCCCACGCTTGCTGTCTCTATGTCTGATGACCGGAATTGTCGGGATGGGTATCAATTCGTTGATGGATTTTCCTTTACAGCTTCCTCTGGCTCCCACGCTACTATGGATCTTTGCCGGCATGATAACCGGCATATATGTCATGCGCGTTGAGAAGGCCGATATTGGCCTGCGGATAAAACTTGTTCTTCCGCGCTTCGTTTATATTCTCCTGGCCATCGCCTCAATAGCCGGTTGCATGGCTGTATTCAGGGACGATTGGTTACGTCGCAAAGGAGATCAATATTTGAAGATAGCAATCGCGTTGTCTTCCGCCAATCGATTTGACGAGCAAACCCTGCTATATCTGCGTAAGTCCATGGACTACTACACATGGAACGTCCGCCTGCAAGAATACCGCGCGCTGATTTACCCCAACTATCAGGGGGAAAAAATACACGTTTCCACGGATGAAAGAATCCGCGAGGTTGAAGCCGCTATAAAATACGATCCTTACTCACCCCACAAACTTGTCAACCTTGGCGGGCTTTATATTCTCAAGTCCCGTGAACTGGCGGCTAATAAAGATCGCTTTTCAGAAGCCTTGGAATACGCCCGCAAAGCAGAAGCCTTATTCAAAACAATGCTTAAATATCCCGGTTTCTTTTCAGATCTGACTTACACCATCGGCGGCATGTCGCACATGATGCAGGGGGTCCTGCAACCGTCCGCCGCCCGTTCCCATCTTAAAGAGGCCCATGCTTTGCTGGAAAAAGCCTTACAGATCAATCCAAATCATAGTGTTGCTCGCGATGCTTTGAAACGGACCGAGATTTTACTGACGCGCTTTACCGACCGACCAACTCCGGACTGCAAACCGGACGGACAGACCATAGCGCCGGTATCCGCGCACGCCGATCAAGCGTCACCAACAAGAGACGCCACTCAGCCGAAAGTGCCGGTTATTCAACCAAAATAACACTCCCCCGTAAAACGGTCTGTTTTTGACAGTGGAGGGACGCGCTTGTCGCGTCCGCAGGACTTTTGCAATCAATTCATCTGTTTCTGCGAATAAATCCTTAGAAATATTGCTTACACCACTTTATGCTTTGATACTTTCGCTTTAAGTTCAGGTTTCCCTTCTGCCAGCTTCATATTTATAGTTATATTGGCTCTATATCTTTGCTTGCTTCTATCAAGTCCATCATGATTGGCTTTGTGATAACAACTTTCGGCAACTTCTGTTTCTGCTGTCAGTTGGCTCTGTCCTTTTTCAATTAATTCCTGTAAGGCTTTTTCTACCAGTCCTCTCGGCAGTGTTGCATCCCAATGAATTTTAGACTCAGAGCCATCTAACTTATCTACGCTTTGGCTATGTCCATAGACAGACACACTGCTGCCATCATAGAAATCACAAAAACCTAACCAGCAGTAATCATAATTCCATGGAGCCTCTTTATCACTAATTACTGTCCCTATTTCCAATTCCCTTCTCAGTTGTTTAATTTCAACCATTCTTAAGTCTCCAATAATAGACATCGGTTGTGATCAAATTAAGTTCATGACTCCTTAAACAAAGCAGGCGTCCCGACCCGTATCGAGACGCCTGACATTGCAAACATATCCTGTCTGATATGCGTTTATTCAAATGAGAGCAGCACAGGTACCGGCGTGTAACTTCCGGTAGAGAACATTATGATCCATGTATTGCTCGTTTCGCTCTTGACTGCCGGATCGGCCAAACCATCGCCGTCATAATCGGCAGGTATCGGAATATAACCTCCGCCTAATTCCCAATCGTAGATGTAGGTCCTGGTATAATTGGAGCCGGAGAATATAACCTGCCAAACGCCCGTGGATTCATTATAGACTGCCGGGTCGGCCTTGCCGTCGCCGTCAAAGTCCGCTGTCGCAGCCATGTATCCGACTCCGCCAAGTAATCCAGGGAAGTCAAACACGCGATAATCAGCTGTGGACAGCATTACCTTCCAATCGCCGGTGGCGCGGTTATAAACTGCTGGATCGGCCAAACCATCACCGTCATAATCGGCCGGAATTCCACTGTAACCGGCGCCGCCAAATGACTGCGCCAAAACAGCTATTACGGAATAGTTGTCGGCTGAAGGCCTGGAGAACCATACTCCGTCATTCTCGCTATAGACCGTCGGATCGGCCTTGCCGTCGCCGTCAAAGTCAGCCGCCAGCGCCAACCAGTCGGAGCCACCGAGCAGACCCGGCAAAATAACAAGATGGTAGTCGGGAGCCGACATCCATATTTTCCACGTGCCAGTGCTCATATCGTATTCCGTCGGATCGGCCTTGTCATCGCCGTCAAAGTCCGCCGCCAGGAACTGCTTTTCTATTTGCTGGACGTTCAGACTACGTGTTACATTTGCCGCCGCGTTCCAGTTGGGGTTTCCGGCCTGCGAGGCAACAATGCTTACCGCGCCAGGGCCGGTGAACGTAAGCGTATTCCCGTTCGTAATAACGGCCGGACCGGTTACATTATAACTCACCGGCAGACCGGAACTGGCCGTGGCGCTCAACGTTACCACGCTCGTAATCACCTGGTCAGGAATCACCGCAAACATGATCGTCTGATCCGCTTTGGCGACACTAAACGTCCGCGTTACGGTTGCCGCCGCATTATATGTGCTGTCACCAGTCTGCGAAGCGACGATGCTCACCGCGCCGGGACCGGTGAATGTAAGCGTATTCCCGCTCAGAACAGCTGGCCCGGTTACTGTATAGCTTACCGGCAGACCGGAGCTGGCCGTGGCGCTCAACGTTACCGCGCTCGTAACCACCTGGTCAGGAATCACCGCAAACGTGATCGTCTGATCCGTCTTATCGGTAACATTGAAGGATCGGGTTACATCTTCCGCCGCGTTATATGTGCTGTCACCGGTTTGCGAAGCAATAATGCGCACCGCGCCCGCGCCAGTGAAGGTCAGCTTATTCCCACCCGTAATAACAGCCGGACCGGTTGCGCTAAAGCTTACCGGCAGACCGGAACTGGCCGTGGCGCTCAAGGTTACCACGCTCGTAACCACCTGGTCAGGAATGACCGCAAACGTGATCGTCTGGGCCGCCTTGCCAGAAACATTGAACGAGCGTGTTACAGTTTCCGCCGTGTTCCAGTTACCATTGCCAGCTTGCGAGGCGACAATACTGACCGCGCCCGCGCCGGTAAAGGTTAGATTACTACCGTCCCTAATAACGGCCGGGCCACTTGTATTGGTAAAGCTTACCGGCAGACCGGAACCGGCCGTCGCGCTCAACGTTACCACGCTCGTAACTACCTGATCAGGGATCGCCGCAAAGGTAATTTCCTGATCCGCTTTGGTGACCGTTAACGTTGTTGTGTTTGTGCATGTCCAATTTACGTCGTCCACGATGCCTGTAATCGCATACGTTCCGGCGTTTGTCGGCGCCCAGGCGTTGCCGTTGTAAGTAGTAAGGCTGACATCCCCCGCGTGTTCGGGTGTCGCCAATACCATCCGCGCCGTTCCATCGTATACCTGATTGGTATTGGAGAACGTGATTGTGTCAATTCCGCGTTCAACAACGACATCAACGGCCACATTCACCCAGTCAGAACCGGCTGTGATCGTGCCGTTAGTGCTTCCGACAGAGAGTTCACTCGGCAATATAATTACCTTTATATTAGTGGACGCATCGGTAGGAACTGTACCAGAGACATCGCCCTCTGCGTCCGCCACGCTCAGCCATGTCCGATTCGTGACGAGCAGGTAATCGGTGGGCGATACGTCGGCCGGAACAGTCAACACAAAATTATTAGTAACCGGATCCGTATCTCCGTAACGCACGTTAACAGTCAGATTAGTGGGATTGGGTTTAAGTTTATAATTAACATTGACCGCCACATCCAACCAACTGGCGCCAATAGAGATCGTGCCGTTGGTGCTGCCAATGATAAGTCCGTTTGTTGATACGGTTACAGTAATATTTGTGCTCGTGCCGTTGCTAACCGTGCCCGATGTGTTACCCTCGGTGTCCGCTACGCTCAGCCAGGTCCGATTCGTGACGAGCAGGTAATCGGTGGGCGATACATCTGATGGAACGGCCAAGGTAAAGGTTTGATTAGATGGCGTCTCGCCGTAGATCACCGTGAAATCCAAGCTTACGGGATCCGGGCTCAGCGTAATTGCAAACGCCGGAGCCGTATCCGCCGTAGTCAGCCCCGTCACGGTCGCTGTCAACACTTTGTTAGTGCCGGCTTTATCTATTGACAAATTCGTAAACGCCGCCACACCGGCCACGGCATTCATGCTCGCCGTCCCGTTCAGTGTGCCCAAACCCGTCGTCAAGGTCAGGACAACGTTTGAGGTCGCCGTCGTCACCGTGTTACCTTCGGCATCCTGGATCGTCACCACCGGCTGCACAGCGAACACCCCGCCTGTCACAGTACTAGCTGACGGCTGCGTCGTAAATACCACCTTGGTCGCAGTACTGGCCTTTACGGTAATAGTTCCGGAGGTAATCGTCGTCATGGAAGCTTTCGTTGCCTTGATCTTCGCGGTACCAATTTTGGCGCCGGTGAGCGTGGCGTTCTTACTGTCACCGGCCGCAACTAGATCGCCATCCGCAACGTCGCCGCTCTTATCTATCAAAATCCATTCTTCGGCAGCCACGTTCTCCACAAAGTTATCTTGAGCGTCACGCGTGACGGCATATACCGTCAAGGTATTACCAGAAATTAAGTCTTGCGCGGCGACAATCGTTCCGCTGCCGTCCGCCGCGGTCTCAACGTTTATCTTGGCCGCTGTCACAGTAATAAGGCCTGAAGCGTTCTTCGTCAGCGAAGCTTTAGTTGCCTCGATCTTCGCCTTACCGACCTTGTGCCCGGTGAGCACCGCGCTCTTGCTGTCGCTGGCCGGAACTAGATCGCCGTAAACCACGCCGCCACTGGCTGGATCTTTATCTATTAAAGCCCAAGATTCGGCGATTGCGTTTTCCACAAAGTTATCTTGAGCATCACGCGTGACGGCATATACCGTCAAGGTATTACCAGAAATTAAGTCTTGTGCGGCGACAATCGTCCCGCTGCCGTCCGCGGCGGTCTCAACGTTCAGCTTGGTTGCATCACCTGCCGTCACGTTGACGTTGCCGGAATCGGCTGCCGTTAGTTCCGGCGCGCTGGTAAACGTCAACACATAGTCCACACCCACCGTGCCCGCCAGGGTAACGCCCGCAAAGGTCGCCACACCGTCCGTGGCAGTAGCCGTCACCGTTCCGCCCACCGACCCGCCTG
>Ga0247842_10004532_pt1 | contig 17277 bp, 13 predicted proteins | sample LaCruzMarch2015__3_FD_192411 | JGI IMG/M metagenome (GOLD analysis project Ga0247842, IMG submission 192411) | Freshwater microbial communities from meromictic Lake La Cruz, Castile-La Mancha, Spain - LaCruzMarch2015_19m | ecosystem: Environmental > Aquatic > Freshwater > Lake | place: Spain...
CTTTGGGATTGCCGCTGCATTGAGCGTTTTTTCAGGGCTTGCTGATTCAGTGCTTGTTGCAGTGCTTGAGCAAAAGCTCAGGAGCATTGCGCGCGTGATTTATTCAGTGATTTTCTTCGGCCTTGCATATGTCTTCCTCTCGCAGGGCCTTGCTGTCGAGGGAGTGTTTTACGCGCTTGCAATCGCAACTCTGGCGCTTGTGCTTTTCACTGGCATTGCGGCTTTCGGAAAAGTTTTCCCTAAAGAATCAGGCAAGGCGAAGGAAAAGGCCGGCGCAAGGATTGATTCAAGGGCAGTGCTCAGCTATTCAGCATACAGCACGCTCTCAAGCCTTGGCGATGTTTTCCTCAGCATAATACTTGACATCTGGCTTGTCGGAATTTTCCTCGGAGCATACTATGCAGGGCTTTACACCTTTGCCGCAAAGACTGCACAAAGCCTTGTGATTCTCTCTCCTGTTGCAATGGTTTCTGTCGCAATATTCCCTTTCATCGTGAAAAAATACACTGAGACAAAAAGCAAAGAGCAGCTTTCATATTTTTTCGGGCTTTGCGGCAAGCTGGTTGCCTTCTTTGCATTCCCTATGGCTGCGGGCCTTGTGATTTTTTCAAGGCCTTTGATTAGCATTGTCTTCACTCCGGAATACCTTGCAGTCTCCTCGATATTCATTGTTTCAGTCATTGCCTTCACTGTTTCAGGCTTTAGGGTGGGGGTTGTGATGGTTTACAACACTTTGGGAAAGCCGCAGATTGGCCTGAAGGCAAAGGCGCTTTTTGCATACAACATTGCCGCCGACGTGATTCTCATTCCTGCATTCGGGCTTTACGGCGCAGTGTTCGCAACAGCCTCTTCCGCAATCCTGCTTTTTGCGGCTGAATACTTCATGACCAGCAGACTTTTGCCCTTAAAGTTCCCTAAGGCGAGCTTTGCGCGCTCCTTGCTTGCAATGCTTGCAATGTCTGCAGTTCTTTTGATTGTCTTGCCGATGATTTCAGGAATCCTGTCCCTTGTATGGGGGATTGCGGCAGGGATTGCAGCCTATTTTGGAGTGGCCTTTCTCGCAAAGCCATTCAGTCAGAGGGACAGGGATTTTTTCGCAAAGGCAGGAATTGTTGGAAAGTTCTTTGCATTTTTCTCAAAAAGGGCGTGAATTTTTTTGCTGATTCCAGACGGCCTACAGTAACCTTTAATTATTCAATTATCCTTCAATATCCCAACAAAGCACTTCCAAAGTTGGCCAAATATGAAAAAGACTGTTTTGCTGATTCAGCCAGGCTCCAAGGACGTGATGCCGCGCCTTCCGATAAATTTGCTTCCAATAGCTGCGCAGTTGCTGAAAAACGGCCTTAATCCAGTGATTTTGGACTTGAGAATAATTGACTTTGAGGATTTCAGAATTGATTGGAATGATGTAATTTGCGTCGGGATAAGCACTTACACAGGACCGATGATTCTGCAGGCATTGGCCACTGCAAAAAAAGTACGGGCGATTGATGCTGGGCTTCCAATAATCTGGGGCGGAATACATTGCTCAATACTTCCTGACCAGACAATAAAGCACGAGCTTGTTGACGCTGTAGTGAAAGGCGACGGTGAGGAAACAATGGTAGAATTGGCAAGGGCGCTGCAAAAAAACCTGCCTTTTGACGGAATTAAAGGCGTGATCTTCAAGAAGAACGGGAAAATAATCACAAACCAGCCGAGAGCATGGTTTGACCTTGACAAGGAACCAATACTGCCTTACGAATTGCTTGAAATGGAAAAATACCACACGCAGGAGTTTTCAATAAACACGACCAAGGGATGTCCTTTCGGCTGCACTTTCTGTTATAATTTGGTTTACAACCAAAGGAGCTGGAGGAGGAAAAGCGCTGAAAAAGTCGTTCAGGAGATTGCGTACATTGTCAAAAAATGGCATCCTGAAAAGATAATGTTTGTGGAGGACAATGCTTTTGTCGACAGGAAAAGGATGGAAAAAATCTGCAGGGGGATAATCCGCAAAAGACTGAAGTTCAAGTGGATTGGCTCAACAAGGGCAGACTATTTGAGAAGCTATGACGACAAGTTCATGAAATTGCTGAAGAAAAGCGGCTGTTGGCTTTTGACTTTCGGGGCCGAAAGCGGCAGCGAAAGAATGCTCAAGGTGATAAACAAGGGCGGGACTGTCGAGGACAATTTTGAAGGCGTGAAAAAGCTGAAAAAATATGGCATCATAGGCAGGATAAGCTTTGTTTACGGCATGCCCACAGAGACAAGGGAAGACACGCTCAAGACAATTGCGCTTATCAAGCGCATGAAAGAAGTCGATCCGAGGCTCATAGTCAATGGGCTGGTCCTTGCAACGCCTTATCCCGGAACTCCATTGTATGACGCTGTAAAGAAAATGTGCCCTGAAATGAGGCTTTTTGACACTCTTGAGGAATGGGGAAACTGGCAGCAGTACCATGTCGGCAACCAGCCCTGGCTTGACAAGAGGTACTTGGGCGAGATGGAGTGCGCCTCGACAATAGTGAGATTCCAGTGCCTTAGGGACATGAATGCCGACGAATATTTCAGGTCCAAACTCATGGTCTTTCTGATAAAGTTAGCGACCTCCGCCTTCAATGTTCCAGCAGCCATCAGGTGGAAGTATAATTTTTACAAATTTGGCATTGAATGGAAGTTTTGGAACTGGGTTGTCTTTCGGGTAATGGGCGGAATCTAAACGCACTTGTTTTCTCCCTGCGCGTAAGACCAGAAAACCGTTTCCTTTCCGGATTTGATTTCTTTGCACAGCTTGAACTGGCTTTCATCGTATCCGAGGCTGCTTATTTTTTCCCTGGTTATTGCGTAATCAATGCTTTCAGCAGGATTGTTCTTGTCGGTGTCAAGTATGAGCTTTCTTTTCTGCAGGTAAATCGCCTGTTTTTCAGGATTGGCCGGCAAAAACCTTTTGAAGAAAGAGTTTGTCAGCTCTGTATCAAAGACATAGATTCCCCTGTAATATGCAGGCACGTCGCTTTCAGTCGTAAGGACTGCCTTTCCTTCAGGAATTTTCGCTATTTCCTGCGAGAATCCGTTGAAATTGCTTTGCTGGATTATTGCAGCTGACTGCGCAATGAACAATGCAAGGACTGCCACAACCGCAATTTCCCCCAGTTTTGACTTCTTGAAGCTTGCGAAGAAAACCGCGGCTGCAAAAAGCAGCGGAAATTCCATTTCTGAAATGTAGTTCAGCCTTTGGATTCCGTGCAGCGCTGAAAACCAGACAAAAAATGAGACTAGAAGAAATGCTATTCCCAACTCTTCAATTTTTCTTTGCTTCAGCATCAGGAATATCCCAAAAACAGCAGCCAGCAGGATCAGCGGGGTGTAAAAAAGGCTTGCTGCCCTTGCATAGAAAAGAATGTCAGGCGCCCTTGCAATTCCGCCAATGCTGTCAAAAAAGAAGCTGCCGTAGTGCAGTTCCACAAGGTCGTTCACTGTGTTCCCGTATCTTTGTATGAAGCTTCCGACAGTGTTTGCGCTTCCAATGCTCAATGGAAGATAATATGCAAGCGCAAAAAGCGTGATTGCCGCAAAAACAAGCAATTCATTCCTCCGTTCATTTTTCAAAATCTCGCGCCTTTTCCAGAACGCGATTGCAAGGAATACAGGAACAAACAGCAGGATTGTCTCGCGTGTGGCTAATGCAAGCGCGAGGAATATTCCTGAAAGCGGAAGCAGCCTTTTGTCCTTGAATGATTTTATGAAAAGCGTGAGCGAGAGGACTGCAAGGAAAATTCCCAAAGGATCCCTAAAAGAGCTTGCGCCCATGAAAATTCCGAAAGGCGAGAACAGCAATAGCAGGAATGCGTAAAACCCTGCGCGCTCGTTATTCAGCTCTTTTCCAAGAAAGTAGGCGCATGCGGCAATCCCAATGAAGGAGAATGTTGAAATTAGCTCGCCGGCAATGTTCGGCTTTATTCCGGAAATTGCAATCACTATTGACTGCAGGACAATGAAGAATTCCGGAGTGTAGAAAAGGTAGGGAATGCTGAACGCGAACTTTATTGCAAGGAGCGCCGCGAAAACTGCTGCAAGAATTTTCCAGCTTTTTTTCACAAGCGCAAGGTAGAGGACTGCGCCTGCGGCAATTATTCCTGCAAGGACGAATGGAAGGTTTGCAAGCATTGCCTGCGCTATCTTGTAGGCGAATTTTGCGTAAAATGCCTCGTCTGATGTAATGTCAGTCCTGTCAATGAAGGAAAGCCTCAAGGCAAGGCCTGCAATGAGGATTATGGCAAAGACAGCGATTTTCCGGTTTTTTGAAAGCTTTTCAAGCATAGCATTGCATTCCTGTACCAAAGTGATTTAAATAATTTAAGGCAGCCATCTGATAATCCATTATGTTTAAAGGCGGGTTTTTGTTTTGAGGATTCTTGTCACTGGCGGCTGCGGCTTCATTGGCAGCAATTTCATACGCCGCGAGCTTTCACTGCATCCTGACTCTGAAATAACAAACCTTGACTGCCTGACCTATGCAGGCAATCTTTCCAATACTCTGGACTTTTCCAAGGACATGCGCTATTCTTTCATCAGGGCAGACATCAATGAAATCAACGGCATGAAAATTGCGAAAGACTTTGACTTTGTAGTCAACTTTGCCGCAGAAACCCATGTTGACAACAGCATTTCAGGCCCTGACTCTTTTGTGCGGACAAATGTCAATGGAACCCACGAGCTTTTGAAATTCTGCCTGAAAAGCGAGATTGGGCTTTTGCAGGTTTCCACAGACGAGGTTTATGGAAGCATTGAGAAAGGCTCTTTCAAGGAGTCTGACAATTTCCTGCCCAATTCCCCTTACTCTGCGTCAAAGGCTTCTGCTGAAATGCTCGTGCGCGCCTACAATAAAACCTACGGCCTGAAGACTTTGGTTTCGCGCAGCTCGAACAATTACGGTCCATTCCAGCATCCTGAAAAGCTCATTCCGCTCTTTGTCACAAACCTCATTCAGGGAAGGAAAGTCCCGCTTTACGGGACAGGTCTCAATGTGAGGGACTGGATTTTCGTGAATGACAATTCTGAAATGATTAGCATGCTTTTGCATTCTGGAAAGTCCGGCGAAGCCTACAACATTGGCGGAAAGAACGAGCTTTCAAACATTGAAATCACACTGCTGCTTTTGAAGGCCTTGGGAAAGCCTGAAAGCTTCATAGAGCATGTCGGGGACAGGAAAGGCCATGACTTCAGGTATGCATTGGACTGCTCAAAATTTGAGAATGACTTTGGGAAATTCAAGAGGACTGATTTCAAGGAAGGTCTTGGGCTCACGATAAAATGGTATTCTGAAAACGCTTCATGGTGGAATTCATTGAAGCAAAGGAAGGGGTGATTCTTTTTGAAGGGCGTGATTTTGGCTGGCGGAAAGGGAACAAGGCTTTTGCCCTTGACTTTGATTACAAACAAGCACTTGCTTCCAGTCTTTGACAAGCCGATGATTTTCTATCCTTTGCAGACTTTGATTGATGCAGGCATCAAGGAAATAATGATAATAGTGGACTGCGACAATGCCGGCGCATTTCTCCGCCTGCTTGGAAGCGGCGCAAAGTACGGAGTGGACATTTCCTACAGGGTGCAGGATGAGAGCAAGGGCTGGGGAATTGCCGCGGCGCTTGCATTCACTGAAGAGTTCTGCAAGGGAGACAAGGTTGCCGTCATTTTGGGCGACAATATTTTCGAGGACTCTTTCAGGAGCGCGATAAGCTCTTTTGAAAATCAGGATTCCGGCGCGTGCGTTTTCCTCAAGAAAGTCCCCGATCCCTCAAGGTTCGGTGTGCCGGAGCTTGCTGGTGAGAAAGTCTTGAACATTGAGGAAAAGCCAAAGCATCCAAAGTCAGGCTATGCTGTCACAGGACTTTACATTTACGACAGCGGGGTCTTCAAGATAATAAAGTCCCTGAAGCCGAGCGCGCGCGGAGAGCTTGAAATAACAGACGTGAACAATGCCTACATTGCAAAAGGCTCCTTGAAGGCCAGCTTCGTGAAAGGCTACTGGAGCGATGCCGGAACCTTTGATTCATTGCACAACGCGTCAGTTCTTGCGAGCGAAAAGTCCTTAAACAACAAGGCGCTTGATTGATTATTGTCCTGACACAGAACTGGTTTTGAAAAATGCCCCACTCCACTGCAAAGGGAAGCTTCTATCTTGCCATAGCGTCGCTTGTCTATCTCGCAAGCAATTACATAATCTATTTCTCGCTTGCAAGAATCCTTTCCCCTGAAGAGTTCGGGATTTACAGCCTTGCGCTTGCGCTCGTTTCTGCATTTGCCATGGTTTTTGCAAGCTCTATAGAGCCTGTTGCCTCAAAGCTTATGGCAGAGGCAAAGTCAAAGGCAGGAATTGCCGGAAGGATTTTCTCGCTAGAGCTCAAGATTTCAATCTGCCTTTTTGCAGTCTTCATTCTTTTTTCGGCCTCGGGGCTTTTCGCGGAATTTTTCAAGGATTCAAGCCTTTCGCTTTACTTCGTGCTTTCTTCTGCAATGGTATTGACAATGCCCCTTTTTTCCGCGCTTTACGGAATGATTTCAGGAATGCGCGAGTTTCGGAAGCAGGCATTGCTTTTCGCTTCAAGCGCTTTGGCGAGGCTCTTGCTTGTTGTGGGCTTTGCGTTTTTCGGCCTTAGCGCATTCTGGACTGTTGCAGGCCTTGTCCTTGCATCCTTTGCTTCCCTTGCGCTTGCATTCTTCGCATTTGGCAAAGGGCTTTCAGGCTTCAGGCTTTTTGGGATTGATGCAGCCGAAAAAAGGGCATTTGCAAGCCAGTGGCCGCTGATTGTCTTCTTCGCGCTCTCAGCTCTCCTGACATATGTCGACATTTTTGCAGTGAAGATTTTTTCGCCGGCTTCCCTCTCAAACGTCAATGTCGCGTACTACACTGCTGCCTCGTCGATTTCGCGCATTCCATACTTTGTGCTTTCAACAGTCTCAATAGTGCTTGTTCCACTGGTCGCAAGGCACGGCTTTGCGAAGATTGGAAAGACGCGCGAGGTATTGCGCGCAGTGAACAGGTATTCCTTCATCCTCCTCGCGCCTGCAATCGCCTTCCTTTTCGCTTTTTCAGAGCCGGTGCTCGTGCTCTTTTACACTTTCAAGTATTCTTCGGCGGCCTTGAGCTTTTCCCTGCTCGTTCTCGCAATGTCCTTCTTCGGAATGTTCATTGTATACTCCAATGTGCTTACTGCATTGGGAAAGCAGAAGATTGCGGCAATGATAATGGCTTTTGCCGCATTCCTCACGATTGCATTGAACATTCTGCTTGTTCCGGCATTCTCTATTGAAGGCGCGGCTTCCGCAACGCTCATTTCATGCTTAGCGGCCTTCCTGCTTTCTGCCCTTTACTTCCTGCTCAAGGTCAAGGCGCTGACAAGCTGGCTTTCGCTTGCAAGGGCATCTGTTTCAGCAATTGCAGCGGCAGGCATCCTGCTTTTCTTTCCCGCATTCGGATGGCTTTTGGTTTTAAAGTTTTTTGCATTCATCTTGATTTACACTGCATTGCTTTGGGCTTTGGGCGAGATAAGGAAAGAGGATTTCAAGCTTGCGTTGAGGATTGTGAAGTGATTTTTTATGGTGAAAAAGCGGCTCAAAATGAATGGCAAGATGCCGAGAATACTTTACCTTTCCCCAAGCTATATCACTTCATTGCCTGACTTCATGCACAAGTTCGGCAAATGGTCTGCTGAAAAGGGCTTTGAGATAGATGTTGTTGCGCCGCAGTTTGAGGGCACAAAGTCAGAGGAGTCAATTGAAGGCGTGAAAATCCACAGGTTCGGCAAAAACCTTCCAATAGACCTTCGCGGCCATTCTCCGATAGTCAAGGCAAAGTTTGCGCTTTCATTCCTTGCAAAGGCCGATGAAATCTACAAGTCAAAAAAGTTTGACGCAATCCATGCTTTCTTTGCTGTTCCGGCAGGCTTCATTGCGCATTGGATTGCAAAAAAGAAAACGCCTTATGCAGTGCATCTTTTGGGCTCTGACATTTACAACGGCCTGAAAAGCCCTGCAATGCGGCCTTTTGTGAAGTCTGCAATCAGCAATGCAAGTTTCGTGTTCTCTGACGGGAAGGAAATGGTCGACCTTGCAGTGCAGAACGGCTGCAGCGTGAAAAGGCAGTGGGTTCACTCTTGGGGATTGGACCTTGCCAGGCTTGACAAGAAAATACAAAAAAGGCTTGAAAAAAACTGGGGCGTGAAAAAAGGCTGCAAGGTATTGCTTGTCATCAGGGCGAGGGCAAGGCATTATGGCGCTTCGTACTTCATTGATGCATTGCCCAAAGTGCTTGAAAGGCATGAGAACTTGAAGGCTGTGATTGTTGACAAGATTCCTGAAGACCTGATGCATGAGTTTTCTTCAAGGGCGAAAGAGCTTGGCGTTGAAAAAAATCTTGTATTTCCCGGATTCTTGAACAAGGAGGAATTCCGCGCTGCTCTCGAAATTGCTGATGTTTATGTGACTCCTTCAGTGCAGGACAGCATTTCAATAAGCCTGCTTTCGGCAATGGCTGTTGGTCTTCCGATAGTCGCAACTGACATTGGAGACACAAGGCTTTGGGTCAAGGACAGGGCGAATGGAATCATTGTGAAGCCCGCAAGCCCTGAAGGCCTTTCTGAAGGAATCAATGCTGTCTTGGCCATGGACAGGAAACAGCTTAAAAAAATGTCCCAGTACAGCATTAATGAGATAAAAAAGCGCTGCAGCTGGGAAAGGCTCATTGACCAGCTGTCTGAAAATTATTTTGAAATGATTGAAGATTTGGGAAAGTGATTTTTTTGGAAAAGCCTGCAATTGCCGGAGGAAAGCCAACAAGGCCTAAAGAGCAGTACCTGGTTTTCGGCCAGCCTGACATACAGCAGCCTGAGATTGACGAGGTTGTTTCAACATTGAAAAGCCTTTGGATTGGGACAGGGCCCAAAGTCTCGAAGTTTGAGGAGGACTTCAGGAATTACATTGGCGCAAAGAATGCCGTTGCAGTGAATTCCTGCACTGCGGCAATGCACCTTTCAATGATTGTTGCAGGCATTAGGCAGGGCGATGAGGTAATAACAACCCCCATGACTTTTGCTGCAACTGCCAATTGCATAATACACTGCAATGCAAGGCCTGTCTTTGCTGACATTGAAAAGGAAAGCATGAACATCAATCCGAGGGAGATTGAAAAGAAAATCACAAAAAAGACAAAGGCGATAATTCCAGTGCATTTTGCGGGAAGGCCCTGCAACATGGATGAAATTTCTGCAATAGCGCAGGAGCACAATTTGATTGTCGTGGAAGACTGTGCGCACGCTATAGAGTCAGTCTACAAGGGAAGGAAGATCGGGACAATAAGCGACTTTTCCTGCTTCAGTTTTTATGTCACAAAAAACCTCACGACCGCAGAAGGTGGAATGGTCACTACAGGCAATGAAGGCTTCGCGTCTGAAATAAAGGTGAATGCCTTGCACGGCTTGAGCAAGGATGCGTGGAAGCGCTATTCCGACGAGGGCTTCAAGCACTATCAAGTCATGCATCCAGGCTTCAAGTACAACATGACTGACATTCAGGCAGCCCTTGGAATCCACCAGCTTGCGAGAGTGTCCGAAAACCTGAAAAAGCGCGAGGCTGTATGCAAAAAATACGACAGGGCATTCAAGGACCTTCCATTGATTCTTCCAGCAAGGCCTGAGGCAAACACAGTTCATGCAAGACATCTTTACACTCCTCTCCTGAAGCTTGAGGAAGTGAAATGCTCGAGGGATGATGTGATGGCTGCATTGCATGCTGAAGGAATTGGAACTGGAATCCATTTCCTTTCGCTGCACGAGCACCATTATTACAGGGAAACTTTCGGCTTCAAGCCTTCGGACTTTCCCAATGCAAAATTCGTCTCTGACAGGACTTTTTCCCTGCCTCTTTCCCCAAAGCTTTCAGAAAAGGACACTGACGATGTCATTTCAGCAGTTTCAAGAATCCTTGAGCATTACAAAAAGTGAGCCTTTCGTTTTTGCGGCCCATTGCGCATTATTTCTTGTTGGAGCGTGCCTTGTTGAACACTATTCTTGCGCCTGCCTCGAGCGCGCGCATGACTTGCGGAATTCCACCCCTTTGGTAGCAGTCTTTGAGCACGAAAAGCACTGAGCCAATGCTCATCCTTGGATAGAGCGAGAGCTTTCTTTGCCATTCAAGCAGGGATTCCTTTGTGAATGGGGGAATTATCATTATCGGCTCCTGGTAGTCGTCGCCTATCCAGAAGTTTTCCGGCTTTTCTTCAACCTTGAGCCAGTTGTTCTCTTTTGCCTCCTTGTACATAGGGGTTCCAGGCCATGGTATTGGAGTGAGGATGTAATAGTATGGCGGCTTGTTCTTCATCAGGAAATCATAAAGTTCCTGCAATGTCTCTTCAGTCTCTCCCGGAAGCCCTATTATAAAAGGGAATACTGCGCGGATGCCGTTCTTTTTGCTGAGCTCTATTGCATTTACAATGTCCTCTTTTTTTTGCATCTTGTTGTTCCTTTCAAGCACCTTGTTGCTCACATGCTCTGCGCCGTAGAAAATCCTGTCACAGCCTGCCTTTTTCATGAGCGCGAGAATTTCATTGTCCACTCCTTCCACCCTGCTGTAGCATTCCCACTTTATTCCGATTTTTTCCTTGAGCATCATTTCGCACACTTGCTTCACGCGCTTCCTGTCAAGCGTGAAAGTCTGGTCTGAAAATCCAATCCGATGATAGCCGTACTTTTCCTTCAAGAGCCTTACTTCATCAATAATCTGCCTTGGAGTCCTTGAAAGCCATTTTGTCCTTCCCCAAAAGCAGAAATTGCACTGGAAAGGGCAGCCAATGCTCGTGAAAATTATTGTCTCTCCCTTGTTGTATTTTTCCATTGGCGTAAGGTCGTAGGCTGGCATTGGAAGCGAAGAATAGTCCGGAATTCCAGGCAGCCCGTTGTCAGCAATCCTTTTTCCCTTCTTTATCATGATTCCCTTGGTTTTTTCAAATCCTCTCTTTCCCAGATTGTCTGCAAGTTCGGGAATCACGAACTGCCTGTACCTGTGAACTGCAATGTCAATGAATGAATTCCTCTCCATTATGTAGTCAAGCATTGTCGGGGGATTCATTACCAGCACAGTTTTGCAGCCAAGCTTTTTGCATTCCTTCAATATTTTGATGTCTTCAAGGTAGAATTTGGTGTAAGTCCAGAGCGCAACCATTGCAGGCTTGAATGCTGAAAGCCTTTCGAAAACCTGCCTGTGGGACAGATCTTCAGCCTTTGCGTCAATTATCAATACTTCATGCCCGTGCTTTCTCAGGTTTGCGGCAGTCATGAGCAATTCGTAGCAAACCACCTTTCTTTGGCTGTAGCCTTCGCAGCAAGGGTCTGAAACAATCGGCGATGGCGGAAAAACAAGCGATATTTTCATGGGTGTACCAGTTAGATTGATTCCAGAAAGTGTTAAAAAAGAAACTAATCCTTGTTTATCAGCCATGAACTATTATTGCGGAATCCACAAGGGCCACAACTCGTCAGCCGTGATGCTTGGCGAGGACGGGAAAATATCAAAGGCGATTGAGGAAGAGCGCCTTACAAGGGTTAAAATGCAGGGCGGCTTTCCGGCATTGTCATTGGATTTCGTGAAGGAAAAAAACATTAAGGGAATCGCAACTGGCCAGCTTTCAAGAAAACGCTATCTTTTGAGGTTTGCGAAATTTTACCTCCAGTCATTGTCCAAAAACCTCACTGGCCCTAACTTGAGCAATATGCAGTCAATGTTCATGGATTATGTTTCAGCCAATCCTTCAAAGGCGGCAAAAAGCGCGCAGATGGAAAAATTCAAGGAAATTGAAGGTCAGGAGAAAAAGCTTGCGGAATTTTCCGCGCAAAACAATGTGCAATTGCAGTATTTTGACCATCACTTTTGCCACGCTGCTTCTGCCTATTACCCAAGCGGCTTCAAGAATGCATTGATAATGACGGTTGACGGCCAGGGCGACTGTTATTCTGCAACAATTTATGAGGGAAAGGACGGAAAGCTTGAAAGATTGAAGTATTTTTTCCAGAACGAGAACACTTTGGGAATGGACTATGAGATAGTGACTGCAATGCTTGGCTTCAATCCATTGAAGCATGCCGGCAAAATAACCGGCCTTGCGGCTTTTGGAAAAAGCAACAGCCGTTGCATTGCGCGTCTTGAAAAGTTTTTGAAGTCCTTCAGGCAGAGGAAAACAAAGAAAGGCTTTTTTTCAAACCATTATTATTACTTGAACACTGTTGAAGGCATTGCCGACTTGAGGAAATTCCGTGAAACTTTCTTTGGCGGCTTTTCAAGGGAGGACATTGCATTCGCAATCCAGACAATAACAGAGCAGGAAATAATCTCAATGCTTGAATCTGTGGAGCAGGATTTTTCTTCCAAGAACATTGCCCTTGCCGGCGGTGTTTTTGCAAACGTGAAAGTCAACCAGCGCGTGAAGGAACTGGGTTTCAGGAATGTTTTCATACAGCCTGCAATGAATGATGCCGGAGTCGCAATTGGCGCAGCATACCTTGCGCTCTTGAAGGACAGGGACTTGAAGCCAAGCGCTTTGGAAAACTCTTATTTCGGGCCTTCCTGGATCAATGAGGAAATAAAAAAAATCCTTGATGAGTCAAGGCTGAAATATCAGAAGGACGAAGAAATTGAATCCACTGTTGCCGGCCTGGTTGACAAGGGCAAGGTTGTCGCAAGGTTTGACGGCAGGATGGAGTTCGGCCCGAGGGCCTTGGGCCACAGGTCAATACTCTATCACACGCGCGACAGGAAAATAAACGACTGGCTCAATAAAAGGCTCAAGCGCACTGAATTCATGCCTTTTGCGCCCTCGAGCCTTGCGGAATTCGCTGACAAATGCTATGTCAATGTCAAGGGGGCAGAGCATCCGGCGCACTTCATGACAATGTGCTTTGACTGCACTCCTTGGATGCAGGACGCCTGCCCTGCAGTGGTGCATGTTGACAATACTGCAAGGCCGCAATTGGTTGACAAAAAAACAGATGCATCATACTATAAAATCATCAAGGAATACTACAAGCTGACTGGAATTCCAGTCATCGTGAACACAAGCTTCAACATGCATGAGGAGCCGATAGTCTGCACTCCGCAGGATGCAATACGCTCTTTCAAGCAGGGCCATTTGGATTATCTGGCAATAGGGAGCTTTTTGCTGAAAGGCTAAATGCTCATTTCTTGAACCAGTATTTGAAAACCATTCCGGCCTTCTTAATGTAGAACTTGAGGTCTGCCATTGACTTCAGCCTCCCCAGCCTTCCAATGGCATAGCCTGGCCTTATGTAAAAGGATTTCAAGTAAGATTTGAGCTCGTCCTGCAATTCCTGCTCGTTCAGCTCTCCTATTGGATATACTGGAAGAGTCTCAAATGGAGTCATCTGGTATCTGGTCCACTCTTTTGGAAGGGTTTTTTTGTGCTCGCTGAAAATTTCAGAGCCGGGGAGAGGGCAGAGTATTGCGACTGCAATGTAGTCAGGGCTGACTTTTTTGATGAATTTTTTTGAGGCTTCAATGCTTTTCCTTGTCTCTCCTGGAAGATTTATCATCATGTAAGCCAGCGTGAGTATTTTCTGCCTGTGCGCCAGCTTGAATGCCTTTTCAATCTGCTCCAAAGTGATTCCCTTCTTTATCCTTTCAAGCATTTCAGGATCGCCTGACTCGACGCCGAAGGAAATCTTGATGCAGCCTGCCTTTTTCATCCATCCAATGCTTTCCTCGTCAATTGTGTTCACGCGCGCAGTGCATGCCCATACAAGGTCGTATTTCCTTTCAATGAGTCCTCCGCAGACTTCCTTCAGCCTTTGCTTGTTGATGTTGAAAGTGTCGTCAAGGAATCCAACTGCCCTGACGCCGTAATCATTGTATAAAGTGTCAATTTCTTTCAGGACATTTTCCGCGCTCCTGAACCTGACTTTTTTTGAAAACACTGCGTGGGAGCAGAAAGTGCACTGGTAGGGGCATCCCCTGCTTGACATTATTGCAAAATACTTCCTGTCCGATATTCCAATCTGGTTGTAGGTGTATTTTTCCATTGGCAAAAGTGCATATGCGGGAAGCGGCAGCCTGTCAAGGTCTTGTATTTCAGGAGCCATTCCGCTGAATTTTATTCCCTTTCCCTTCCTGAACGCAACCCCTGCAAAATTCAATTGCTTTCCCTTTGAGAGCGCGTCAACTATTTTAGGGAACACTTCCTCCCCCTCTCCAGAGATTGCAATGTCAAATACCTTGAATTCCTTGAGGGTTTCTATTGGAAGGACTGTTGAATGCTGGCCGCCAATCACTATCTTGGCTTTCGGAAGCTCTTTTCTCGCAATTTCCGCCTCTTCAGCAGACTCCACAATCTCCGGAGTCATTCCGCTGAATCCCACAATGTCCGGCTTTTCTTTCCTGAAGAATTCAGCGAGCTCTTTTCTTGAAGTGTTCATTGTCGGCTGGTCGAGAATAATGACTTTGTGCTTTTTTGGAATGCATGCAGCAATTCCCGCAAGCCCCAACGGAGGGACAGTGCTGCCATAGTCAAGAAAGTTCAGCTTTGGCCTTATGAGGGCAATCTTCAGGCGCTTTCCTTCTTTCATGCAATCATTTCTCGAACATGTATTTCAGGAGGTTTGTTCCGCTCCTGAAGCTTGTCTTGCGCAATTCAGCATTGGTCAGCCTTTGCACCAAAGCCTTCATCATGTATGACGGCCTCAGGTAATAGCTCTTGTACGCTTTCTTGAGCATTTCCTCCATCTCTTCCTTCTTGAGGTTTGGATACTCGAATATTGGGGTGATGCAGCCTTCATCATCCAAGTACTCTTCCCAGTCCGTGAACTTCAAGAGCCTGTTCTTTGCAAGGTAATTGTAGAACTCTGTTCCAGGATATGGCTGTGCGACAGAAAACTGCACGAAGTCTATGTCAAGCTCTTTTGCAAAGTTTATTGTCTGCTGCATTGTCTCCTTTGTCTCTCCAGGCATTCCGAAAACAAAAGTGCCGTGAATCTGTATTCCTGCATCCTTGAAAATCTTCGTTGCCTTTCTCGCCTGCGCTGTTGTTGTCCCCTTTTTCATGTTTGTCAATATCTGGTCGTTTCCAGACTCGAAGCCGATTTTCACGAGAAAGCAGCCTGCCTTTTTCATGATTCTTGCACTTTCCTCGTCAATTGTGTCAACCCTGCTGTAGCATGCCCAAGGCAGGCTTATTTTCCTCTTAATCATAAGATTGCACAATTCCTTGAGGTGCTTCTTGTTCACGTTCAATGTATCGTCATTGAAAAGCACGCTCTTGAGCTGCGGAAGCTCTTTCCTGATTTGCTCAAGCTCTTTCACCACATTTTCAGGGCTCCTCATCCTGTAGCCCCTTCCGCTCATCACTTGAGGCAGCGAGCAAAAAATGCAATGGAAGGGACAGCCTCTTCCTGCAAGAATGAAAGTGAATGGATTCCTGTAGATTGCGGAGTAATATTCCTCGTTCGGCAAAAAATGCCTTGCCGGAAAAGGCAATGCGTCAAGGTCATGGATTAAAGGGCGCGGCTTGTTGTTCTTCAATTTCCCATTCTGCCTGTAGCTTATGCCAAGTATTTTCGGAAGCTTTTTCCCCTGAGCGAGCTCTTTCACAGTGAACTCATACTCTCCCCTTGCAATAATGTCAAAGCCTTTCTTCAATGTGTCCTCGACCATTGTGCTTGCATGCACCCCTACTGCAACTGTCTTCGCTCCAGTCTTTTTCCCAAGCTTTCTCGCAAGCTCTCCGTCGCTTTTCACGCTTGCAGTCGAAGTGAGCATCACAATAAGGTCTGGCCTGAAGTCAACTGTCCTTTTGATTGTCTCCTCCATTCCAAGGTCAAGCGCTGGAGAGTCAATCAAGTCCACATTGTGCTTTTCCTTTTCGCAGACTGCCGCGGAATACGCAAGCATGAGCGGGGGATGCAGGGCCTTCTGAGGGCTCACTGCCTGAAACCTTACTTCCCTGTTATAGCTTCCCTTGAAAGGGGGATTCAAGAACATCACATTCATTCAGCACCACTTCTTCCGTATTTCAAAAAAAACAAGACAATGCTCCAGCTTCTCTTCCCCTTTTTTCTAATCTGTTCAGGGCAGAAGAATTGCTGCTGCACAAAGTCTATCGCTAAATGAAGACCAACACCCAAAAACAAGAAAAACCATGCAGTTCCAAGAAGAGATAGTACAAGCGTGAAAACCAGGAATTCAACAGAATGGAATGCCTTCAGTATGGGGACTTCGGCAAGCTCGTGGCCTTCAAACTGTTTTTTTGCCTTTTTCCAGTCAATGCTTTTGAACTTCAGCGCATAGCCTATCAAGTGGTCAATGTCAATGAGGAAGCTTGCTGCGAGAAAAGCCAACGCGCTTTCGATGCCAATTCCTGCTGCAATCATTATTGCAGAAATGACTGCGCCAAGAATGAAATGCTCGTGAACTTTCATCAGAAAAACCGCTTATTTCTTTTTTGCAATCACGTGCAGGTAAAGCGCGCCGAATTTTTCAGGCAATATCGCGTCAAGCAAGTTTCCTGCCCTGATGTACTTTTCTTCCATTATCTCAAATCCTGCGAGCGCGAGAAGGTTTTCCAAATGCTTCATCTGGAACAGCATCTTGTGCTGCGTTTCAGGCTTGCTGTCCTGCGATTCCCAAAGAGTTGCATGGTAAGCCCCATAAAATTGTATGATTTTCTTGTGCTCAAAGTGGAATCTCCAGTAGTCCGCGTTGTCTGTCTGCAGTTCAAGCACTCCGCCTTTCTTGAGGTATTTTCTGCAGTTTTTCAGGAAGTTCAATGGATTGCCCAAATGCTCGAGAACGCTTCTTGAATGCACCTTGCCGAATTTTCCCCAAAACTTTTTTGGCAATTGCTTCTCCAAGTCCCACTTGAGGTCCACTCCATTGTACTTGTTGAAGTCGACTCCAAAAGCCCCTTCAAGCTTTTTCCTGCCGCAGCCCAAGTCCAAAACTTTCATAGACGTCGGATTAATTCAAGGCATTATCAATTTAAATAGTTTACAGCCTTAAACAAAAGCATGGAAGTAACACTGATTTCAACAGATTCCTCAATAACAGCCAATGGCTTGAGGGTTTTCGCGTCAATGCTCAAGAAAAGCAAGGTCAGATGCAACTGCATTTTCATGATTCCCCCTGAAAGGAATGGCGCTTCAAAATCGCTTTATCCTGAAAAAAGCATTGAGCAGGCCTGCAGGATTGCCGCAAATTCCGACATTGTGGGAGTCTCAAGCGTTTCAATATCTTCAA